>MKWU01000372.1_pt1 | contig 85655 bp, 71 predicted proteins | sample 809101 | NCBI WGS metagenome assembly MKWU01 (sample SAMN05860141, study PRJNA318959) | sponge metagenome | host: Aplysina aerophoba | place: Slovenia: Piran, Adriatic Sea, Gulf of Piran | collected 2013-05-07 | reverse complement strand
GTCCCGACACAGGAATGAACCGGGGAGCCGATGGAAGGCAAGGCAATGGTTTTCCACAGGAATCCGCGCCCAAATTATCCACAGCCACCTCCTGATTCGTTTCTGATTCTTTGAACATACGAGGTGCGTTTTCGGCTAGGTCTGTCGGCGGTTACCAAAAAACGCGGAATTCTGGCGATTTATCGCGCTTTTGCAGAATTCTTTCTTTTTCCCTCCCCATTTAACAGTGGTTGAGCGGCGTGCAAAATTGACCCACTTTTGCGGGAATCGGCATCCAAAATTGATCCACCTTCCCGGAAGCAAATCGCTTTTTCTCGCGACCGTTTCATGGTTGGCGGGAGAATCAGAGGATGCTGGCAGTGGTAACAATTGCAAAGATTCGCAGGAAGCATCTTGGAGAAGGAAAGTCGATCCGCTCAACGGCCCGCGAGCTCGGCATCTCGCGCAATACGGTTCGCAAGGTGTTGCGCGACGGGAAGGCGGAGCACCGCTATGACCGGTCGGACAAACAGCCCCGGCCGAAGCTGGACGGCTTCACCCAACTCCTCGAGACCGAACTCGAGAACAACGCGAAGCGGACCCGGCGCGATCGCCTGACGCTCAGGGAAATCTGGCGCCGGCTCTGCGACCGGGGCTGCGAGGCCGTCCAGAACGCAGCGGCGGCGCACGCGCTCAACGGTCCCGACGGCGGTGTCGATTACCGAAGCGATGTCGCATCCGCCAAGGCTCCGTCCTTGCGGTTCTCGTCCGCAAGGAGCAGGATATGGACGCGGCGGCGACGCTCCTTCGATCCCTGTCAGTCAACAACCTGCTTGAGCACGGCGCGCTCCTCGCTCTCCAGCTTCACGCTATATTTTTTCCTGCCGGCGATCTCCATGGCCCGCATTCCCTCCGTGCCCGGTCGGCCGGAATCGTTTCGCGAAAACTATCGAACCGTCGGAGCCCTGCTCAAGCCTCCGGAATTTCCGTCCGCACCGGTTGTTTGATCTTTGTTGGCGGGAGCATGCTGCGGGTTTTGCGAAATGCGAGCCTTGAACAGGGCCGCATATCCGCTATTTCAATTTTGACTTAGTACTAGGCTTCGGGCGCGAGCGCAACGATGTTGGTATTGATTGCCGCCGCCGCGCACTCGAGATTAGCGATTTTGCGCTTCCCGTTCTGATCCTCGAAGACCCCGATACCACATTCGAAATTGTTCTGGCCACCGACGATCAGCCCCAGTTCACCCGCGCCATCTCGTGGGCGGTCGCCTTGTCGAGGCGGGCTGGGCGGGAGCGATGCATGGCGCCGTCTTCGGCAAGATGATTCGGAATCGACCGGTGGCGCCGAAGCTCGGTCGACGAAAGCATTGACTTCTGCATCGTTAAGACAATTCCATTTGGCCGCGAACGGCTAGGAATCCATATCGCATATGACGCAAAATGATAAAGGCACTGACAGTAGAGGACACGCAAGCAAACCGAACCAATCCGTCAATCGGGACCTAAATCCGTAACTCTTTTCGTGGTTTCCTGTCCTCAAATCGGGCTTTCAAGTCAAGCTTTGTTCTTTCCGGCAATGAAAGCCAGTTGCCTTCAAAGCCGGCAACAAATATGTCGCTGGTGTGTTCTCCAACATCCCTAAAGACGTCCACCGATTGAGCGACGACAATCTTGGGTTCCACGAGATGAGCCGGCTGGGTAGCTGCAGAAATTGAATTAATTGCCGACCCATGAGCAACGCCCGACAAGACGTTGTAACAATCGTCATTGGTTCGTGTCTTAACTCCCAAAAGGGTTTTGAATCGATGATTAAATGCCGGAAAATTATCTTTCAGATATTTCTTAGCCGCCGTCGGCAATATGGGCCGTGCATGAAATTCAGATACGTTCCGCCACTCGATCGGGTGATCCTTATAGTAAAGATACTGTAAGCTGAGATCGTAATACGATCGAAGAGATAGTATGGCCGGTCGTATAAGACCAAAAGACACTAAGGACACCGCTTCGACCGCCGCTCCATAGCAACCCTTTGACAGAACGTTTCACGGTTTCTGTGAGGACTCATCAATAAATCGGCCCGTCCAGTCCAAGGATGCTAGGAGCTTGTCCGAACATTTTTCTGCGTAGATGGAGTTAATAGGAATTTTTGCTTCGACGGCTCCCGCAAGCTCCATAAACTTGGAATTGTTCACTTTAATTTCCAATCGTGATTACCTTGTTGAGCGGCATTGCGCCGGATGCGCGCGGCAGCATGAAAAACCTCCTGCTCCGAGAACGTTTGAAGAAGCCTTGCAATCCAAACTTTTAAGCCTCTCCGTGCTTCAAAGCGGGGAATTTCGACACCTCGATTTCTAGAAACTTGTGATAGACCGTCAACCATCATTTCAACAAATGATTGGACGGAAACGCGCAACTGGTTCCTTCGAATCCGGTCAATCTCTTGATACAACTGAACTGAACCGGAAGCAAAGTGTTCGTGTCCCACCACTCGTTCGAGAGCGAGGGACTTCGCATGTGTTACTTCGACCTCTATGCTTCTGATTAACTCTAGGAATGAACTAGGGCTCATCTCGCTTACTGTAGCGTGCAGTGCGCGGAGATCACTTTCGCTGAGATGAAGCAAGGCCAGAGATGCAAGTCCTCTGTAGTTTCCTGATCTTTTCATCAGCCTATGCTATACTTAGGTGGTTTGACACTTCTTGCGCAATCTTTGCAATTTCTTTTCGCAGAACCGAAGAATACGGTCCTCCTCTGTCAGTAGCAAATGCTGGATAATCCAGATTAACTGATAAATGTTTGCTTTGAACTAAACGGCTGCATAACTGAGCTGATGGGGATCATCTATCATAGAATATTTCATTAAGTCGAATGAGCCGAGTATTAGGTCGAGCCTAGCAGAAATTGCGCCGCGAAGGCTTGCAAGTCTAAAGAGAATTACTGCGTCGTCAAACGTTGCCTAGCCCTCCGGTCCCGATTATGCTAGTCTTCTAAAAACTCGGAGGCAGTGCATATTGCTACTTTCGCTGTGCGCCGGTTGCGGAGGCTTGGATCTAGGCTTTGAGCGCGCCGGTTTTAGAATCGGCCTAGCCTACGATATCCGTCCTTACTCGATTCGCTCATGGAACCGAAACCGTGCCGTTTCCAACCGAGGCCTAGTTGCGGACATTCAGACTATAAGTTTTGCGGACATTGACCGCCACCATGGCAAGAAATTCGTTCCATCAGGTGTAATTGGCGGCCCTCCTTGCCAATCGTTTTCGCGCGCTAACCGGTCCCCGAAACCGGACGATCCTCGTAGCAAGCTTGTTAGCCGTTTCTTCACTTTGGCATTACGCTTCCATCGCCACCGCGGTCCCCTCGATTTTATTCTCATGGAAAATGTGCCTGCATTGAAAAAATTCCGAAACGGCCGCCTGCTTGAAAGGGAAATTGAACGATTGGAGCAAAATGGTTTTGACGTAATTGTGTTCTTCGCCGATGCCGCTGCCCACTCAGTACCTCAATACAGACGCCGCTTGTTTCTCCTAGCTTTTCCAAGTTGCGCAAGCTCGATGACACGCTGGACATCACCGGACGGCACCGGACAACGGAAAACTGTTGCAGATGCCATTCGTAACCTGCCAAGTCCAGCCTTTTTCTCTGTCGGTTTGGACAAATCAGAAATCCCGCTTCACGAAAACCACTGGTGCATGATGCCTAGGTCACCTAAATTTACCGATGGCATACTTACGGAGGGCAAAACATCCGTAAGAAGCTTTAAGACCCTTGCCTGGAACAAGCCAAGCGTCACAGCATCATACGGCCATCGCGAGATCCACGTGCATCCGAACGGTACGCGGCGACTTAGCGTATTCGAAGCTATGAAGATCCAGGGCTTCCCCGACGACTACGTCCTTGAAGGAACACTCTCGGCACAAGTCGACCAGGTTAGCGAGGCCGTTCCACCACCGCTTGCCGAAGCGGTCGCGCACTCCATACGTTTGGCGCTTAAAGTTAAATCAAGTGTTTCTACTGAAAGAACTTATGCGGCGATACGTGCTAGTACTTCCTGACCGTAACCTGCCTCGCCAAGTAAATTCCGGAGATTCGCCACCATCTGAGTGCGAAGCGGTTCGTCCGTCCTGATTAGGCAATCCGCATTTGCCATGTCCCTAATTTTTTCAGCCGCACGAATCGACGTATCCTGGAATTGTGGGCCCGGAGCTGGATTCGCACGCACGACCTGAAACTGATCTTGCAGCCCTGGTGGCGGTGGAAGAAATTCGAATGCAAGGCATACCATAGACGGCGTCTCGTCACCATCCGGCATTGTTGAATAGCAATATGGATGGTGAGTTTTCATGTCCCAATTCTTGTCGCGCGCAAGATGAAGTAGCCACTTCGCCATCCCCAGACCAAATAATCGCAAAAACCTTGCGCCCGCTTCTCCCGAAGCTTCCGCCACGGCCTCCCGTATATCGCCTCCTTCTCTATCCAACAGCGGCAATGCAGTATTTCGAAATTCTTCGCTACTATCCGCATTATTGAATATCGTCGAGCAAAGTCTATTCAACGTTTCCACCGCCAAGGAGTTAGGCCGTGCGTCTACCGTTACAAACAGCAACCACGCTCCCGTCTTAAGTTGGAATTGCAACTCCAAGATCCGGTATAACGCTTCAATCAGCCGACTTTGGTGATTCGCCCCGGGAGGCGCAATGGAGCCGCACGCGTCCACATTCACTATGTGAAAGGGTGCACGAGATTTCAGTTCCCGGTGCGCTTCCCCCCCTACCGGCACGATATCCTCGAAGCGCCGCGGAAATGTGTACGAGTTTACTGAAATATATCCCGCATCCACTAAAGACTGTTCTCTGATTTTCGCTCTTGCAATTTTCCTATTTCCATCGCCTCCCATTTGAAATCCAGTGCTCGTCAACCGGCAATCTAGTTCCCTGCATTCCGCTCCAAGCTGCCGCACGTCAAGATAATCGAGACCTGGTAGAGTCAGATACCGAACCTCGGGCTTATCAGGCCTCGCTTGCCGCAACCCTGGCCCGCCAATTTCATTTTCAATCAGCCGCCGCGCAAAGTAGATCCACTGTTTTTCCCGAACAAGCTGCTTCCGCGGAGTGTGCCACGGTAGCAACTGATTTAATTCCACCGGGACGGCCAGTTCATCCACTTCCGCAGGGAGGACATCATCGGCCAACTGCCGATTAGTTAATTCAGGCACTACCTTTTATCCGTCTGTCTCGGGTAATCCCAGAATGTCTTTGACAATTTGGGCCCGGTCTTCAACGTCCAACCGTGATAACACGCGGTAGGCCTCAAGCACCGCCGCTAGCGCGCTAATTCTGATTGGCCCAGCGTGTTTGCCCTTCGAAGTGAGAATTTTATCCGAGGGCCATTCCAGTTCTGCATCTCCCACACCAATTGGCAGCGCCCTCCCCGGACTTTCTGCAAATGGCGGGTCGGAGTCTTTTCCCAGCCGTCGATTCCAAATTTCCAAAGCGTATTCTAACGTTTTGTCGCGCTGTTTCTCTTTTTCCCGCTCTAAATCCGCACTAGCTATGCTCTTGAGCCGGTTCACGAGTAGGCGCAGCGCCCTGTGAAGCCATTTCTGAATAAACAGAAAATGAGGGTGGCTATAGTTGAACGACTCGCGATCGATATTGATTGCGCTGTCCAGCCCTTCGTGTACAAAAATTTCAGCTGTAATTTGCCGAAGCCTTGTCTGTTCCGAAACCAAATAGTTCAAGAACGTGCGCTCGAACAGTGTTCCACTAGCGCCCCTGATACGTATCAAAACGCCAGCAGTTTCCTTCGGAACGATTCTGCTGTTCCAGTACAGATACCCTTCGAACGACAAACGCCCACCAGCACGATTAAGGTCTTTCTCGTTGAAAGGGTTATCCTGTCTTCCTGCAATAATAACCGGGGCTCCCACCCGGGAATTCGTGAATAGCTTTCGAGAAAGTCGAATTGGACGCCTAAGCTCAACGCCATCTAACCTAACTGAAAAAGGTTGACCGGTCTGCTCTTTGCCGGTTCGTAGTTTCAAGTGTTCCCGCAGCGACTCTGTCGGAGACAGATCGATTTTCTTCGCTTGGCTTTCATTTTCCGGAAGTTTCAAAAAATGCAACTCATCCGTTCCATCCAAATCAAAAGGATGAGCGCCAATGTAATTCAGTGGAAGCGAGAGGCTTAGCTTCCAAATTAGTTTCAGATATTCATCAAAGTGATCTAGGTTCGCCGAATCTACGGACCTACCTGTCGCACTTCCGCTTGCATCAAAAAAACGATCAAATTTCTTCTTCGCTTCATCTGTCTCCTTCCAAGGAAAACTCGGTTCGCTTGAATGCTCGTCAATAAAACATCCGATATGGTACTGAGGCGGCTTCTTTACAGACTGTCCTTGCGCTTCCCCAACAAGTGCAGCCTCCCAAAGCCTCACGCTTTGCAGAGTTCTTCGTACTTCATTGCGCAACTGATAGAGAACAACCGATGTCCCATGCGAATCCAATTCCGAATCTGGAACTTCATCCGACACGATTACGACATTCCCTGCTACGTAATCGGCCTCCGTTTTCTGAATTACTTCTTCGTCGTGAGTGCGCAGCTTTACCGTTGCGGATAGCCTGTACCGTTCCCCCGCAGCCTTAGTGATTATTTGAAAGTGCTGAGTCAATTGAGCGACAGCGAACATTCCAATCCCGATTTTACCGATAAGCGGCCGTCCTCCAGGACTGGCATCCGGAGCATTCGGATCCACCGTATTAAACTCCGCGCCTGCCGCTGTCCGCTTTGAACTGCCGCCAATATTCTTCAGAATGTAGGCAAGAGTTTTAGGAGACATTCCTATACCGTCGTCCCGAACCGTCATTCGCTGAAAATCCGGCTGCCCTGTCTCAATTACCACGAATGACGCGTCCGCATCGTAGGCATTGGCGACTAGTTCCCGAAACGCGGCCCAAGGTTCACGGTATATCCCATCCGTAACTCGGGCGATAATTCTCTCGCTCGTAGCGAGGGTCGTTTCTACAGAATCACGACTCTCAGCGTTTTCTCGAATTTTCTCCTCAAGATGAGCGTAGTCGCTAAATCCTATTTTTTTCCCCGCCATCACTATCACCTAAATTTTTGTATCAAAATGAGATTTCGTACGTTCCCCTACGTTAGCGATATCTCGTCGATTTTCACTGATTCCTCCTCTCTGTATTCCGCCGAGAACTGCCTATTACCGCCAACACCACAATTGCCGACCTGTCGCAAGTTAAAATTCCTTTTGCCTAGACGCACCCCACCCCGAGTTCGGCAAGTCCTGTTTCCCACTGAAGCGATATCGAGCGGGCTAGTTTGGTTCTGGCCGCGCCTGCCACTCTCCACTGTAAAATCGGGGAGTTACGCAGCGGCGCGCCAGCACTGCCGAACTCAGAGCGGCGGTAGCCGGCGAGAAGGGATCGGAACTCGCGCACTACGCTGAAACGGAGTCCCTGCATTTCGACATTCCGAACGCCATGCAATGCGCCGGTTTCCTCGACAGGCCGGTGTTTCTTGGCGACGCAGTGCTATCGCTCCGCTAGAGGTGCGGTGCGCCTCAACGAAGACCTGTCAAATATCATTGGCCAAGAACCGAGATTCGACGGAAGATCGAAGGACGCTGTTTGGGGCTTGCCGAAGACGAGACTTTAGAAATGGGATAACGTTCGACTTCGCAAGGCATTTCCGCTGGATCAGGTCAAAGGGAGAGGACAAGTCATGAGCAAGGATCGCTACGAGTTCATTTCGCTTGGAAGGCTACACATTCTCGATGCTCATGAAAAGGGGTCGGATCTTCGCCTCGATACCCAGCCCTCGCCGGAAACCGGCCAGGCATATGCGTTCGGATGCCTGCTGGACGAGGCCTACGCGAGACGAGTTCTGAATGATCTCGCCGTCGCGGTGGATTGAAAATGGCCGAAGCCGACAAAGCACTAAGCACGGCACAGCCCGCCTTTTAGCCGCCTTGCCGGATTTGCGTCCCAATGCCCGAAAAATTCGGAAGCGCTCCGGTGAATCGACAATTGCGGCATATGAATTTGACTTCAGAAAACGCCGAACTGCGGGCCGGACCATTGGCGGATCCCTTGGTCCCCTAGCAATAGTTGCGCATCGCAACATGTTAAATCGCGGTAGGGCGCCGGCGCGAGATAGGGCTAATTCGGCTTAGTGCTGCTAAGATGGCAAAGCCATGGCTGTTCGCCCTGACCTTCGATGAATTCCATGCCCCGCGTGGTGAGCCAGGCCGATTCCGAATACTCCTTGGGCACCCTGGCGGCGAAGGGCGAATTTTGCAGCATCCATCCCGAAAGAAGTTCGCCATCGGGCCCCAAGTCGGTATTCGCCCATTCCTCCCATGGATTATAACCGTCCATTCCGTGTTCGCGCAAACGCAGATCATGGTCTTCGGCGTGCCGGTTCGGGTAATCGGAATTGTTCGTCCCGTCGTCCCGGACAAATACTTCAAACCCGAACACTGAGACCAGCGCTCCGACCGCGCTAGCGAGGTCGATTCCCAGGCGTTCCATGCCCTCGCAGTCCGGCGTCATGTGCGTTTTGCCCACGAGCGCGCATTTGACGCCGATTTCGCGAAGATGATCGCCTAGCGTTGGCTCTCCGAGCCGAAGCGGAAATCCGTTCCAGGTCGAGCCATGGCTGCGAACGTATCGACCCGTATAATAGCTCATCCTGCTAGGCCCGCAGATCGGAGACTGCACATAGGCGCGGTTGAATCGTACTCCGCGTGATGCCAACCAGTCCATGTTCGGAGTTTCTATTTGCGAGGCGCCGTAACAGCTCAGGTAGTCCCATCTTAATGATCGGCCGTTATCCACAAAACATTCGTGCTAGTCGCCCGCCTTGACGCCTCCATTGACCTAAAGGAGTTGTCCGGCACATGCGAAGGGAATTCCGGCGCCCGTCATTGTTCCAGGCTCCCCGCCGCGGTCGGCGGCACACAATTGCCGATGCGCCATTCATAAAGGTTCAAATCGGTTCTCGGCTAGTCGGATGCGACAGCTTAAGCGGCAAATCTCATAGAAGTAGCGGCTGCGGACCAGCCTCGCCGCCCTTTGAGAAGCCTGGAACCGAGGAGACTTTTGACGAGTTCCGGGGCCTGGATGCCGGAGTCGCCGATACCCGCCGCGAATTCGCCCGAGCTAGAATGAGGCGCGAATTCCGGTCCTTTCGAAATTCGGAAAGCCGGGAACGGCTTTGGCCGCATGGACGTATCATGCGCTATCAATGATTCGAAATATTGACGAGCATGAATTTTCTAGGATAATCCGATTGGGTCTTGCGCGGGTAATTTACCGCGAGTTCGCAATTCCTGGCCGCTGCAAATTTTCAGGAGCGCTGCAATGAATTCCGAGAAAAAAATACTTGTCGTCGAGGATTATTTTCCCGTGCTTGAAGACATCGCGGTCACTTTCGAAAGAGAAGGATTCACTGTTCTTGCCGCGTCGGGACCGGACAAAGCGCGGGAATTAGCGGAAAACGAGAAGCCGAACGTCATAGTTCTCGATTTGGGCCTGCCGAATTTGGAAGACGGTAAGGAACTGTGCTCCTGGCTCGCAAAATTGCCGTCGAAACCTCCTATCATCGTTCTTACGAGGTACGATTCAAATAGGGAAAAAAGCCTTCTGGAAGAGTGCCTCCTGGACCTGGGCGCAGCAGACTTCATCAACAAACCATTCACCCCGTCGGAGCTCGTTGCCAAGGTCAAGGTGCACGATCGCATCCGTCGGCAAATTGGATTGGGCGTTCCGGACGTAAGAATCGGAAAAGTTACCTACAATCCGCAAGCCAATCGCCTCGAATTTCCCGATAGCAAAAAAGTAAATCTTACGCTCAGTCAATCCAAGGTGTTCGAGGCATTGCTTTTTTCCGAGAATAGAACCGCCACCGTTTCTCAGCTGAAGAAGAAGCTTGGCTACGCGGCGAACACCAGCACAAGAACCGTGCAGACTCACATTTGGAGACTTCGATTATTAATTCGAAACGGAGAGTCCGGCTTTCCGAAAATCGTCACGCTGGAGAATAGCGAAGGCTATCGGCTCCTCGACTATTAGCCGGCAGCCCCGGGGGGACTTTTCGCCGGCGCCTTGCGGCTGCAGCGCCGATGTGCGAATGCGCACGCCATGCAAATCACAGTCGCATCATGGAATATAAACTCGGTCAGGCTTCGCCAGAACCTCGTCGTCAAGCTGCTAAGCGAGGAGAGCCCGGACGTCCTTTGCCTTCAGGAATTGAAATCGCCTCTGGAATTCATTCCCGTGGAAACCTTTGAAGCCGCCGGCTACCGCCATGTGGTTGCGCGGGGGCAGAAGAGCTACAACGGCGTTGCCATACTTTCGCGCCATCCTCTGCTTGATGCCGGCAGCCGGGACTTTCTCGACCGAAAGGAAGCGCGCCACGTCTCGGCCGAGATGGAAAACGGCATCACGATCCAAAATTTCTACGTGCCCGCGGGCGGCGACATTCCCGACAGAAGCCGAAACAGCAAATTCGGCGACAAACTCGACTTTCTTGCGGGAATGCGCGACTGGTTTCGCGAACGCCCTCCCGCGAGGACAATTCTTGTGGGAGATTTGAACATCGCCCCTCGCGAAGACGATGTTTGGTCGCATCGGCAGCTGCTCGATGTCGTCAGCCATACGCCGGTTGAAGTCGAGCTTCTGGCGGAAGTGCGCGAGTCCGGAAACTGGACGGACATTACTCGCCGCGACATTCGGCAGGGCAAGCTGTACACTTGGTGGTCGTACAGAGCGCGCGACTGGAACGCTTCGGATCGCGGCAGGCGGCTGGACCATATTTGGGCTTCGCCGGATCTCGTTGGCGGCGACAATTCCTCCAAGGTCCTGCGCGAGGCTCGCGGATGGGAGAGACCGTCGGACCACGCTCCTGTTTTTGCGACCTTTGAAGTATGATGCCTATTGGAAATTCAAGCCCCAGCTACCATATTCCATAAGAACAACGGATCGGAATAGCGCGACATGTTTTTTACGGACAAGCAAAATTCCGGCGCCGAGCCGGACAATTTCATACTAGAAGGTTCAGAAGCGAAGTTCGCCTCGGAAGTCGTCGAATCGAGCATCGAACGGCCGACTATCGCCTATTTCACGGCATCCTGGTGCGGTCCCTGCAAGCAGCTGGGCCCCGCTCTGGAGGCCGCGGTCAAAGGAGCCGCCGGAAAAGTCCGGCTGGTTAGGTACGACGTAGATTCCAACCAGCGACTTGCAGCGCAGCTGCGAGTTCAATCGATCCCCGCGGTTTTCGCATTCGTAGACGGCCAGGTGGACGACGGCTTCATGGGCGCCCAGCCCAATTCCGAAATCAAGCGATTCGTGGACAAGCTAGCCGCAAAGGCGGGAGGCTCGCTCGATAGCGATCTTGAAAGAGCCGAATCTCTTCTCGAACAGGGCGCCGCAGTTCAAGCAGCCCAGGAATTCGCAAGACTTGTCGCCGCGAATCCGGACAGCGCGCAAGCCTATTCCGGCCTAATTCGCTCGCATCTCGCGTTCGGCGACGAAGCCAAGGCGCAGATGCTTCTCGACAACGCTTCCGAGGCTATCGCCGGCTCGAGCGAGATCGAATCCGTTCGCGCCGCCATCGAACTGGCGCGGCAGGCAAACAGTACAGGTCCGATCGAAGAACTGAAAAGGCGCGTCAAGGAGAATCGGGAAGACAAGAAATCCAGGTTCGACCTAGCCGTCGCGCTGCACGCATCCGGCGATATCGAGAGCGCCATGGACGAACTGATAGAATTGTTCAGGATCGATCGGGAGTGGAACGACGGAGCCGCCAAGGAGCAGCTGTTCCTGATCTTCAATTCGCTTAAGCCGAACGACCCGACCGCGCTAAAATATCGGCGCAAGCTTTCGTCGTTCATATACTCGTAGGCCGGGACCAAATACTAGATGTACTGCGATAGCCCGGAATTCTACGCATGATGAGCGGCAAGAGCGATTGGGCGCCCGCGTGACGGAGAAACCCGCCTTCGACAGGAAGATGCTGGAAGTGCTGGTTTGCCCGGTAACCCATAGCCAGCTGGTCTACGATGCGAAAAACCAGGAGCTGGTTTCGCGAGCGGCGCATCTCGCCTATCCGATCAGAAACGGCATCCCCATCATGCTTCCCGACGAGGCGCGCGAAATATCCTGAGAGGGGGGCGCCGATCAAATCTCGCCTGTTCGCATGAGCGCGGGAAGATCGCCGACCAGGCCCGCGGCCTCCCGCGCAAGGAGCCGGCGCAGGAGCGGAAGGCGGCCGATGGCCGCCATGCCGGCCGACCTCAGGATCGAAGCCAATTCGCTATCGGTCGCAAAAATCAAATTGGCTCCGTGCGTCGCGCCGATGATCGAAGCGGAATCGAACTTTCGCCAGCGCTCGTACCTTTCCAGCACGGCGGAACTGCCTATGTCTTCGCCGCGCCGCTTGGCCAATGCTACGACTTCGGCAAGCGCGGCGGCATCGCGAAATCCTAGATTCAGACCTTGGCCGGCAATCGGATGGACGCCGTGCGCCGCATCGCCCGCCAGCGCGATCCTTTCGGCGGCGAATCGATGGGCAACCGAAAGATTCAGGGGGAAAACGCGGCGCGGGCCGCTTAGGGCGACGGAACCCAGAAAATCGCCGAATCTCGGCTTCAGAACCTGGAGGAAGCCATTGTCGTCGAGTTCGCCGATACGCTTGGCCACATCGGATTTTTCTGTCCAAACAATTGACGACCTGCTGGAGGGAAGAGGCAGGATCGCCAGCGGGCCCGATGCCATGAAGAGCTGGTGCGCCGCGCCCAAGTGATCGATTTCGTGCTCGACCGCGCAAACTATAGACGACTGCCGATAGTCGTGAAAGCTCCGGTCGATTCCTGCGAGCCTCGCCACGACGCTTCCGCGGCCGTCGCAGCCGGCAAGCAAGGCGACCAACACCGGAGGCCCGCTGTCGAAATCGACTGCGACGCGGCCCGAGCCGACAGCGAATTCGGCGACGCGGGCCGGCGCGATGCGGCGAATTCCCGGCGCCGCATCAATTGCTTCCAGAAGCGCGCGGCGCAGGAATCGATCTTCAATCATCCTTCCGAGCGGCCCCGAATCGGCATCTCCGCGATCGAATTCGATGATCGGGCCGCGAATGCCTTCGCCCGGGCGGCCCTCGGCAACTCGAACCGAATGTATCGGCTGCCCGAATTCGATCAGCTGACGACCGAGGCCGAGCGATTCAAGGAGCCTGCATGACGAGGCGGAAAGCGCGTAGGCCCGCCCGTCGAATTCGCCGAGCGCCTGAGTAGCTTGCCGAGTCTCGTCGACCAGGACGACATTTACGCCCGAGCGGGCCAGAGCCAATGCCAGGGAATTCCCGACAATTCCTCCGCCCGCGACTAGTGCATCGCCATCCAGTTTCATAATTCGCTTAAAGCACGGCAAAGTTCCGTTTGTCCATTGCATCGCTCGCGCCTACGATAACGCGGATTGGCAATGGAGATTCGGCGGATGGACCACGAATGGCTGCGAATGACGGCGACCGAACTAGGGCGGGGAATCGGCTCGGGCGGCATTGACCCGGTAGAATTGGCGGATTGCTACCTTGCGGCAATCGGCAGCCACGCGGACTCGCATAGGATCTACGCGCGGTTGACCGAGGATCGAGCCCGGGCCGAAGCCGCCGCCGCCGCCGAACGCGCCCGGCTGGGAGTCCGAGTTTCCAGCCTGGACGGCGTTCCCGTTTCCTGGAAGGACCTTTTCGACACGGCCGGAGTCGAAACCAGTGCGGGATCCGCGCTCTTGGCGGGCCGCGCGCCGTCCGAAGACGCCGAGGTCGTTCGCAATGCCACCGCAGCCGGATTGGTTTGCCTCGGCAAGACCCATATGTCCGAACTCGCTTTTTCGGGCCTCGGACTCAATCCGGTTACCGCGACTCCTCCCTGCGTAAACTATCCCGAATCAGTCGCCGGCGGTTCTTCGTCGGGCGCCGCCGCGTCCGTCGCCTTCGGGCTGGCTCCCTGCGCGATAGGATCCGATACGGGAGGGTCCGTCCGCATTCCCGCCGCGTGGAACGATTTGGTCGGCCTCAAGACGACATCCGGGCTGCTTTCGCTGAAAGGCGTCGTTCCCCTTTGCGAAAGATTCGACACGGTCGGCCCGCTTGCCCGTTCCGTCGAGGACGCGGCCGCGCTCCTAGCCGCTTTGGGAGGAGCGCCGACTCCCGATCTTGGCGGCGCGAATCTGCGGGGGACTCTGATCCTCGCGCTTCGAACGATCGCCACGGACGATCTGAGACCCGGCCCCGCGGAAGGATACGAGCGCGCCATCCGGCTCCTCGAAGACAACGGCGCGAAAATTATCGATATCGAGATTCCGGAACTCCTGGAGGCATTCGAACTGGCCGGGTGCCTTTATTGCGTCGAAGCCTACGCAACCTGGAAGGAAACAATCGAAGCCTCGCCGCATCTCATGTTCGACAAGGTCCGGGAGCGGTTTCAGTGGGGCGCGAATTTCAGCGGAGAGCAATTCGCGGCCGCCTGGTCGAAGCTTGAAAAAATTCGAGCCGCGTACCGCCGAGCCGTCGCCGGATGCGATGCCGTCGTCGCGCCATCCTCGCCTATTCTGCCTCCGGACATAAGGCGGCTGACCGAGCAGCCGGGGCACTACGAATCGGAAAACCTCTTGGCGCTGAGAAATACGCGGATAGCGAATTTGATGGAAGTTCCCGCTTTGACCATCCCGTCGCACATGCCTTCGGCAGGCATCATGCTGATGGGCCATCCGTTCCAGGAGGGCAGGCTTCTCAGGCTCGGCCGCGCGTTTGAATTCGTTCTCAATAGTTCCTGAACGGACGACGGCGCCCCATATGGTATTGTAAACAGGGAACACCTGCGGCAAGAATAACCGGCTACCGCTCGACATGCCCGCCTTTTCAAGGTACGGTTGCAGCAAACACAGGGCGCGACGACCCTGGAATTTGAGGCATGAAGGCAAATGGAGCCCCCAAGGCGATTCTCGAAACTTCCGGCGTATACGTTCAACCGCTTGCGGCAGCTTTTGCGCGGACGCCGACCTGGGCTCGAGCCCATAGATCTTTCGGTCGGCGAGCCGAAGCACGGCTTTCCGGAATGGGCCGCCGAAACCATACATTCGCACTCGGCGGAATTCGGAAGATACCCGTCGAAGAAAGGCGATGCCTACCTGCTGGAAGCCATTTCGGAGTGGTTCCTAAAGCGGCACGGCGCGAACCTTGATCCGCAAAGCGAAATAGTCGTCCTGAATGGATCTCGGGAAGGTCTGTTCAGCGCGTGCATGGCGCTGTCCCCCGAAGACAAGCTCGGCAGGAAGCCGCTGGTTGTCATTCCCAACCCGTTCTACCAGGTCTACGCCGCCGCGGCCTATGCAGCGGGCGCAGAACCGATTTATGCGAACGCGACGGAAGACAACGGCTTTTTGCCCGACTATGCCTCGCTAGGCAGCGAAACCCTCTCGAGCGCGACAGTGGCCTACCTGTGCACGCCGTCGAATCCGGAAGGCGCAGTGGCATCGAAGGAATATCTCGCCGAACTTGTCCGGCTGGCGGAAAAATTCGACTTCTGCATCTTCTCGGACGAGTGCTACTCGGAACTTTATCGCGGTCGGCCGCCGCCCAGCGCCTTGGCGGTCGCGCGAGAAATCGGCGCCGATCCCGAACGCGTCATTGCTTTCAATTCGCTTTCAAAAAGATCGAATGCCCCCGGACTTCGGTCCGGTTTCGCCGCAGGCGGGCGGAATGGCATAGAGCGCATCGTCCAGGCTCGCGAATACGGAGGCGCGCCTATTCCGTCGCCTATCCAAAAGGCTTCCGCGCTTTTGTGGCGGGACGAAGCGCACGTTGAAGCCAGTCGAATCCTGTACCGCGAGAAGTACGAACTCGCCGACGAAATCCTTTCCGGCACCAATGGATACCGAAGCCCGGAAGCCGGGCTTTTCCTATGGCTGAAATTTGAAGACGGCGAACAGGCCGCCCTAGATCTATGGACGGCCTACGGCCTCAAGGTCGTGCCCGGCGAATATTTCGGCAGAGAGACCGGGATCCCCAATCCGGGCGCGGGCCGAATCCGAGCGGCGATGGTCGCCGAGTCCGAGCGGATGCGCGCCGGCCTCGAACGCATCCGCGAATACCGCACGAGTGGGAGAATGTAACGATGGCATTTCAGGCAAGGCATAGAGATCCACTTCTGGACGGGGAGTGGCATCAGTATATCGAACGGCGCGTGCTCGAAATTCTGGGCATCGCCGTTTTCTCCACCGGCCTGGCGCTTGCAGTAGCGCTAGGCTCCTACACGCCAAACGATCCTGGACTGTTCACCGTAACTTCCGACCCGGTGCGGAACTTGCTCGGTCCCCCGGGCGCGGCGATAGCGAGTCCGCTGATCGTGACGGTGGGCATCGGCTCGTGGGGCGTCGTCGTTTTTCTTCTGATCTGGGGACTCAGGTTCTTCTTTCACGGCAGCCCGAAGGTTTTTCTCAATCGCATAATGCTGCTGCCCATCGCCATCGCATTCCTGTCCATCTACGCAGCAAAGTCGCCTCGGCCGGATTATTGGAATCACCATTTCGGCGCTGGAGGGATGTTCGGCGACTCGGTCTTTGCCGCCGCGACGTACTCTTGGCCATGGGACCCGGTCCTTGGAAACCAGCTAATTGTAGGCGCGATCATTGCTATCGCGGCTGCGTCGTCGATCGGAGCCCTGGGTCTAACGATCAATGACGCTCGAGTAGCTCGAAGGGTGCTGCTTGCCTTTCTCAGGTCGCTGGCGAAGCCGCTGCTGCGTTCAAAACCCCAAGCCGACGACTCGGAAGACTATGAGGAGCAGGAGATTGAAGACCCGCATTCGAATTCTTTCGAAAGCGGGCACGGCGACCGCAATCGCAGGCGGGGGCGGATTTTCAAATTCCCCTCAGCGGTTCCGAAGGTATTTAGCCGCGGAACCGCAAGTGCCCGGACGCCGCCGGCTCGAATCAGACCATCGGAACCGCCTCTTACGCGCGAGTCGCTTGCCGCGTTCGACACGGTCGATTGGCCTCAGGAACCGGATCCGCGCCCGGCTCCGACGGCGAGAGTAATGCAGCCCGCGGCGAAGCAATCCAGGCCGAGTAGAAAAGCCAGGGCCGAGCAATGCCCGGACGCGGCGCCCGACGCGTACGCAGGCCCGCCGCTCGCTCTGCTTGCGGAACCCGACCCGAATTACCGGCAAGGCTACAGCAAAGCGGCGCTCGAAGCGAACTCCGAACAGCTCGCCACCGTGCTGTCCGACTACGGCATCAAAGGCGAAATCGGCACCATAAGGCCGGGCCCGGTCGTTACGCTTTACGAACTCATTCCCGCCCCGGGGCTCAAGGCGAGCCGCGTAATCGGACTTTCCGACGATATCGCGCGTTCAATGACGGCGCTGTCGGCGCGCATTTCCACAGTGCCCGGAAGTTCGGCCATCGGCATCGAATTGCCCAATCCCAAGCGCGACAAGGTATTCCTGCGGGAAATCGTCTCCTCTTCCGAATTCGGCGATTCGAAAATGAATCTTCCAATCGCGCTGGGCAAGGATATCGCGGGCGATGCCGTCGTCGTCGACCTCGCGGCGATGCCGCATCTTCTCGTAGCCGGCACGACCGGATCCGGAAAGTCCGTCGCGATCAATACCATGATACTGAGCCTGCTCTACCGCCTGTCGCCCGACGAGTGCCGCTTGATCATGATCGATCCGAAAATGCTTGAACTCAGCGTCTACGACGGCATTCCGCATCTGCTGTCTCCAGTCGTTACCGACCCGAAAAAAGCGGTGGTCGCTCTGAAATGGACCGTCGGCGAAATGGAGAAGCGCTACGACCGGATGTCCAAGATAAACGCCCGCAATATCGGCAACTACAACGAGCGAGCCAGGGAAGCTCTGGCAAGAGGCGAAAAATTTTCCAGAAAAGTTCAGACCGGCTTTGACGAGGCGACCGGCGACCCGGTTTTCATGACCGAGGAATTCGATCCCGAGCCGATGCCCTTCATCGTCGTCGTAGTCGATGAAATGGCGGACCTGATGATGGTCGCCGGCAAGGAGATCGAAGGCTGCATTCAAAGGCTTGCGCAGATGGCGCGGGCGTCGGGCATTCACCTGGTCATGGCGACCCAGCGACCGTCCGTCGATGTTATAACCGGCACGATTAAAGCGAATTTTCCGACTCGGATCTCGTTCCAAGTAACCACGAAGATCGACAGCCGGACGATTCTCGGCGAGATGGGCGCCGAACAGCTTCTCGGCAAGGGCGACATGCTTTACTTGCCCGGCGGCGGGCGAGTTTCCAGAGTTCACGGCCCGTTCGTCTCGGACGAGGAGGTAGAAGCGATCGTTTCCAGCTTGAAAGCCTACGGCGCGCCGACCTACCTTTCGGATGTCGTCGAGGAGACCGCGGATTCCGAATCCGGCTTCGGCGGCAATTCGGGCGATGAAGAATACGACCAAGCCGTAAGCATCGTACTCAACGAGCGAAAATGCTCGACTTCGTATATTCAAAGGCGATTGAAAATCGGCTACAACAAAGCGGCAAGAATAGTTGAGGAGATGGAAGCGAATGGACTCGTCGGAGCAGCAAACCATTTGGGCAAACGGGAAATCCTCGTACCCGAATAGAAAAGGCGGCGGTCTTGCGCGGCAGCCAATCCTTCCAGACGCCGCCGACTTGCTGGGGCGGCGCGCATTTCTGGCCGCATCCGCGACCACGATAGCCGCCTCGGCTATTCCGGTTACAGGCCTGGCGCAGCAATATTCGAATCCGGAAGTATCGCTCAAAATGATTGATCGGTACTTCAGGACGCTGGTCAAGGCCACGGCAAGCTTCCGTCAAACCAATTACGACGGCTCATGGGCGACTGGAAAAGTCTATCTGCACCGCCCCTGGCGACTCCGCCTAGACTACGATCCCCCCGCGAAGCTGCTGCTCATGGCGGCGGGCAGGAGGATCTTCATTTTCGATCTAAAATCGAACACGGGACCCGAGGAATATCCCCTAAGCTGGACGCCCTTCTATCCCCTGCTTGCGAAGGACATTAGGCTTGATCGAAGCAAAATGGTTTCGGGGCACTTCGGCAACGAAAATATCACTTGGATAAATCTCTCGGATCCGGAAGGAGCCAGCTCCGATTATGTAACCGTCGTGTTTCGAAACGAGCCGCTGGAATTGGCCGGATGGGAGTATCATTCGAGCGACGGAACAACCACTACCCTTGTCGTAAGCGACCTGAAGATCGTAAATCAGCTGCCTCCAAATCTTTTTTCCCCGGAATTGGAAAAGAGGCGCCACTACTAGAAGTAGAAATCCCTTATCCGCATTTCCGCAGCTGACGGGCGTACCGCCTTTCTCGTTCCACGAGATCATTGGCGACCCGAATAAGCCACTGCTTGCTGCGGTGGTTGCCGCGGCGGTAGCCTGCGTGGCCTTCGTGATACGCCAGATAATTATCGCGTACGTTCGATTTTCGAATGCCTAGTATTCTTTGCGACCGGTCGACGTACCAGCCGATAAAATCCGTAGCGTCTCCAAAGTCGTCGCGACTTGCGATCCAGCGGTTGTTCGCATCGCGATACTCTTCCCAGGTGCCGTCGATCACTTGCGCGTAGCCGTAGGCGGACGTTACTCTTCCGACAGGAATTATGCCGAAAAAATACTCCCTGGGCGGCTTCGCGCGCGCTACGAATTTGCTTTCCTGCCAGATAATCGCCATCTGGACCGAGACGGGCACGCCCCATTTCCTTTCCGCGCGGCGAAGGTCCCTGCCCCAGTCGGGTTTCTGCCTAACGATGCTGCAGGCGTTTTCAAGGTCGGCCGGCGGCGAGTCGCCGAAGAGGGTGCAAGCCGCCAGAAAGAAAACGAATGCGAATTTTGCCGCTCTCTTAAGATGTTCCGCTCTTTTCATGGTTTCTTTTATACAATGCCCGGAAAAAATTACAATGAATTAAGCGCCCTCCGCCGGTTGCAGGCATCGAATTTCGATCCTGCATTCGAAGAAAACGCGCGATTTTCAGTTCTTGGCGTTTCAAAAAATCCTAAAGCGCGCCTGCGCCGCGGCGCTGGATTCTACGAGAGGCTCCAATGCCGCCGGGAATCTCGCCCGAGGCGACTCGCGCCCTCTGCGCCTATCAGGCAAAAGTTCCTATGCAGTTCGAAAGAACCGGCGCTTGCAATCGAATGAATTAACTCATAACTTCAATGAAGCGGCACCGTCCGCAAAGTAACCAGACTTGCCTCCGTTGCGATATGCTGAAAGCTACAGCCAAATACCAAATCGGACAGATCGTTCGCCACCGCCTTCATCCATTCAGAGGCGTGATTTTCGACATCGACCCGGAATTCTCGAATACTGAGGATTGGTGGAATGCCATTCCGGAAGAGAGCCGGCCTAGCAAGGACCAGCCGTTCTATCATCTGCTCGCCGAAAATTCCCAGTCCTACTACGTGGCGTACGTTTCCGAACAAAATCTCGAAGTGGATAATTCCGGCGAGCCCGTCAACCACCCGGAAATCGGACTTATTTTCTCAAGCTTGTCGGACGGCAAATACCAAATGAACGTAAGCTTGAATTAATTTATTTCCGGAGCGGCAGGCCCTTGTTCCGCAAGCCGCGCCGGCATGTTTCGCCGCAAATCCCGTTTCAGTTTCAGAATCGGCAATGCCCCGGCAATTCAGGCTGCGGGGACAAAAGACTGAATGAATTCGCGTTTGAATCCGTCGTTCGGAATTCCTTCCAGTATCGAACGCGCCACTTGGTGGCCCGAATAGACGGCTGCCTGAATAATCCCCGGAACAAGGCAGTCGCCCGCAAGCCGCACGCGACTCGCGCCGACAGTCAGATCAAGCTCCCGCTTCAATCCGTCGACGGGAATCCTCGCGCCCACGAACACGAGGTTCCGGGAGCCGATTTCGGAATATTCGCCCGTTAAGCGGTTCGCGAGCGACAAGCCGCTTTCCAGCTTGGCATTCGGCATCAGCTCGACTCCGATCGAACTCAGCCTTTCGATGATCCGGGACTGCTCGAGCGTGTTTTCGGTCCAGGCGGAGATTTGAGGCAGGGGCGTAGCGTACGTAACATTCTGCCCGGCCATGCGCAGCGCTTCCGCGATGGCGCTTGCGATATAGAAATGATCGTCGTCGTAGACAACGGATTCCCCGCCGGCCATTTCCGGAATGCGGCCGTCCAGGATGTCGTCCGGAGTATAGACGCTGCGCCGGCCTAGATTCATTGTCCTGAAATTCGTCGATCCCACGCCGTCGCCGCGCCATTTCGCGCCGGTGGCGAGAACCACCGCGTCCGCTCCGAAATCCGCGATGTCCTCGGCGGCCATATGGCTGCGCAAGTACAGTTCCGCATCGGCGCTGCTCTCGATGTAGCGTATCCGGTAGTCTCGAACGCGCCGCCAGGTCGCCAGTCCCGGCAGGCGGGCTTCTTTGGCAATTCGGCCGCCTGCTTCCGCGGCGGAGTCCGCGACGGTAACTTTGTCGCCGGCGGCGAGCAGTACCCGCGCGCACTCGAGCCCCGCCGGCCCGGCGCCGATAACGAGATGCGAGCGCCGTCCTCTGGAAATCGGAGGCGATTCGGGGTGCCAGCCCCGGCGCCATTCTTCGGACACTGTCGGATTCTGCGTGCATCTGACCGGCAGGCCGTAGCTATCCATGCTAACGCAGACATTACACCCGATGCATTCCCTGATTTCGTCGCTCCTGCCCTCGCGAATTTTTTTCGGCAAGAACGGGTCGGCGATCGAGGGCCGCGCTCCGCCGACCAGATCTAGGCGGCCGTTCCTTATCAGCGAAGCCATGAAATCCGGCGAAGTAAAACGGCCGACGCCCACGACGGGCTTCGTCGTGACCGACTTTACGAAGTCCGTGAACGGCAGCTGGAACCCTTCGTCGGCAAATCGAGCCGTGGCGCTGTCGCTGGACCAGCCGGAAATATTCACGTCCCAAAGGTCCGGCAGTTCCGCCAGCGCCTCGACGACATCCCGCCCCTCGCCGTCGATGGCGAGTCCCTCCGGTTTTTCGGGCTCGGCTACGCTGAACCTGAGCGCGACCGCCCGCTCCCCGGCCGCGGCGTCCAGGGTATCTTCAACAACTTCGCGCAGAAGTCGAAGCCTGTTGCGGAACGTTCCGCCGTACTGATCCGTTCGAAAATTCGTATTCGGCGAAAGAAAATGGCTAAGGATCGATAGGTCATGTGCCGCATAAACGTAAATGATATCGTATCCGGCATCGATGGCCCGGCGAGCCGCCGCGCGATGAGATGCCCGGAACGCCTTGATGTCCGCGAGATCCATGGCGCGAGCCTGGCACGGAACTTCGGGCCTGAGCACGGGCAGGCCGCTCGGCCCGGAAACGGGCAGCCCGGTCGTCAGATTCCGGGCGCGCATCCCGCCGTGCGCGAGCTCTATCGCCGCGAGGCTGCCGCGAATCTTGATGGCTTCGACCTGGGCCGCGTGGCGAGCGATGTCCCTGTCGTCCCAGATTCGTTCCATGGGGTGGTTCGCCATATCGGAATCCGGCCCGATTTCGGACATTTGGACGGCGACCGTTCCCCATCCGCCTTCCGCCTTCATCGCTCTGAGCGCGATCGCCCCGCCTGGCTGCGCCCATCCGTGCCCGGTAGCGTGCGGCACCGCGTAGAAGCGGTTCGGCGCGGTTACCGGTCCGAGGCGAACCGGTTCAAACAGAATGGCGTGGCCCGGTTCCGTCATTCGGCCAATTCCGAAACGATGCCGCATTCCACCCAGGCGTCGAAATGCTTGAGCACGGCATCGGCAAACGCCTCATCGTTTATGTGGGCATCGACTTCGATCAGCTCGATGGGCGCCTCGACCGCCTTGCGAGCTTCGTCCATGAACGCGTCCAGGCCTTCCGGGTCGTGAGCCGGCCCGCCCGCCCTGTCCCATTCCTCGATTCCCCTCAAGGGAAGCATGACCTTGACGGGGCCTTCGGATGCGGCCAGCCTTCGCGCCATCTCGCGCGCCGTTTGCCGCTTCTCTTCCTTGTTTAGCGCCGAGCTTTTTATAAGGCGATTGTGCTCGTGGAAGGGCCGGTCGGAGTACTGGTCCGGTATAGCCTGCCATCCCGCGAAATCGATAAGGTCGAGGCAGCCGGGAGCGACCATCTGCGGAATCGCCGCGCGACCGGCGTTTGTCATTCGGTCCGCGCCCGCGTTGACAACGGAGCCGACGAGCAGATTGCCGAGTTCGGGAAGCGCAAAATCCATTGCGCAGCAAAAGCCCTTTCGCGAAGCTATTCTCTCATAAGCCATGCCGCCCATGCCCGTGGCGTGAAAAATCGCGACTTCGAATCCGCGTTTTTCCAGCGCCGGCTTCAGAAGCTTCATATAGGCTAGGCACGATGAGCCTAGCGATGTCATGCCCACGGTCGGACGCGCTGAGGAAGGCTTTTCCGCGGCGCGCGCGGCGCCGAGAACCGCGCCCGCGGCTTGGCTAAGCGACGATTTGCAAACGGAATTTAGCCCGTACAGGCCGCCTGCCCAAAGTATCATCTGCAGGTCGGGCGACAGGCGCTCCGCCGGAATCAGCGGAGAAAACGCCACGGTCGAAACAATGACCTTGGGCGTGCCGAGGGGCAGCGACTGGCAGACGTCAAGCGCAAGATCCGTCCCCATCGTGCCGCCCAAAACGATGGCGCCGTCGATTTCGCCTCGTGCATGCAAGTCGGCGGCCAGCGACGATGCGCCTCTGGCCATGATCTGCATGGCCGTGTTTTCGTCTCCGCTGTCGACGACGGCTTGAATCGAACTGCCCGCCGCGGCGGCGACGATGTGCTTCGAATACGCGCACGGCTTCTCGGGATCGCCGATAACGCCAACGTCCATCGTAACCGCCGCGCCGCCCTGAGCGACGATTCGCTCCGCCATATAGGCTAGCTCTTCGTCCTTCGTATCATACGTGCCGACTACGAGAATTGACTTATCCGCCATTGCTCGATTCCTTTCCGATTCTGTATTTGAGCCAGGCGCTGCGAACATGCGCTCCGACAACGATAAGAATAATGACGAACAGGATGAATGCGATCGGCCGATTGATGAAATCCACCGGGGAGTCGACCCGCATCATCGACGTTCGCAGCTTGATCTCCATGATGCCGCCTAGAACCATGCCGAGAATGATCGGCACGATCGGCAGCGACAGCCGCTTGAGCGCGAATCCCAGAACGCCGAATCCGGCGGCGATCGCGCAGTCTATCGCGCTGTTTCGAAGCGAATAGACGCCGACGAAGCTCAGTACCAAAATCGCCACGCCGAGAAATCGGGTCGGGATTTCGATCACCCGCAGCAGCTGGTTCGTGGAAACAAGGAGAAATGCGACCACGAGCACATTGAGAATGAGCAGCGCGATGTAGAGGGCGACGACAAAATCCAATTGGCTCTGGAAGAGCTGCGGACCGGGCACGACGCTATGCACGTAGAACACGCTGAGCATCATCGCCGTCAGCGCTTCGCCCGGAATTCCCAGGGCCAGAAGCGGTATCATGGCGGCGGCGGGCACTGCGTTGTTTGCCGCCTCGGACGCCACGAGGCCTTCGGGCGAGCCGTTGCCGAAATCTTCCGGAGCCTCGGATGTTTTCTGAGCATAGGTATACGAAAGAAACTGGGCCGTGAACTCGCCGACTCCCGGGATCATGCCCATCGCGACTCCGAAGCTCGACGAAACCGCGGCGACGCGCTTATGCCGCAGCAGCTCCCTGAAGCCAGCGAACAGGCCGCCGCCGATTCCTTCGGCCTTGCTGAATTTATCGTCCTCGACCAGCAGCAGGAACGCCTGGCTGATGGCGAAAAGACCGAGAACGACGACGATCAGGTCGACGCCTCCCGCCAGCCAGCTTTGACCGAACGTATACCTCTGCGAATACTTGACGGGCTCAAGCCCGATCGTGCCGATCCAGATCCCGAAGCAGGATGTCATGCCCGCGGCAAGAACTTGGCCCCGGTGCGACAGAATGACGAGAACAATCCCCAGAAGAGCCGCCAGAAAGATTTCTCGGCTGCCGAACATCGGCGCGATTTTCGCGAGCACCGGAGACAGCGCGATGAGGCATGCCACGGAGAACACGCCGCCGCAGAAGGAGGCGGAATACGCCAGCGAAAGCGCCCGCCTCGCTTCTCCCCGGCGGGTCATCGGCGTGCCCTCGTAGGTCGTCAGGGCGTTCACCGCGGTACCCGGCGTATTGATCAGAATCGCCGGAATCGCGCCGCCGTACATGGACGAGCCGTAGATTCCCAAGAGCGCCGTCAGCCCGACGATCGGATCGAGCGAGAAGGTCGCGGGAAGCAGTATGGCGATGGCCACCGCCGGGCCGACGCCGGGAATCGCGCCGATAAGGACGCCGCCGACCGACCCGACCAGCAGCGCCGCGACGACATCCCACCGGGCAAGAATCGCTAGCGATGAAACAAGCAGGTCCACGTCAGAAATTTACGATCATGAAGTTGCCGATGCCTTCCGGCAGCGCGTCGTATATCGCTCCTCCGGGTATTTTTACGGAGAGAAATGCCTTGAATACGAGAACGACGCAAAATCCCAGCGCGGTCGCGCCGAGGACCGGGGGCCAGGTTCGATAGCCGACGCGCACCGACAGGAGGGCGGCGAAGGCGAGGGTCGCCAAGAGATACCCGATTACCGGTACGATCCATACATACGCCATGAACCACAGCAGGTATTCGAGCGCGCGAATCCAGACCAGCGCCTCCTTTGCGCCGCCATGCCGGTTTTTTCGCTCCGCGAACAAGTGGAGGACGCCGAACGCCGTCATTCCCGCGACGCCGACGGCCGGCCAGAACGACGGCCTCGAAAATAGCTGGCTGCTTGGAGACGCCGTCGTCTGGGCCCCCAATTGGGACAGAAGGAACAGCGAAAACGCAACGAACAGAGCTGCAAAAGCCAAGCCTCCGGGACGCGCGGCCTTGCCGGAAACGATTAGCTCCTTGCTCAAGAGCGACTAGTCCCGCATTCGGCGAGAGGCCCTCCCGGGGGCGGGCCTCTCCGCCGCTTCAACTATTCGAGCAAGCCGGCAATCTTGGCCAGCGTTTCGATATCGGCTTCGATCTGCGCGGCTGAAGCTTCGGCATCCATCCAGTAGACCAGGGCGCCCGTGTCTGCGGCGAGCTTCTGCGCTCGGTCCGAAGCCACGGTTTCCCTTGCTACGGCAATAATCTTCTCCCGCGCTTCTGCGGGCGTGTCCTTGTGCACGAAAAGGCCGTTCCAAAGCGCCAGATTGAGCGACGGATCGAGTTCGCCGAGCGTAGGCGTGTCGGGAATCAGCGGGATTCTCTGATCGGTTATGGAAGCTAGGAACAGCAGGTCGTCGATGCAGGGCAGCACTAGCTGAAGAGTCGTGTTGATGACATCGGCGTCGCCGGACGCGAGGCTGTTGCAATCCAGCATGTCGAACGAGGCTTCCGATCCCCACTCGAAACCGGCGTTCTTCGCGTATGCGAAGGTCGCCCTTGTCGGAGCGAGCTGCGCGCCGAAGTGACCGAGAACGACCTTGTTGCTCTTGGCGTATTCCGCCAGCTCTTCCATTGAAGAGAAGTCCGCGCCTTTCGAAGCTGCGAGCACGAACGGATAGGTCAGGAAAATTCCGAGTGGATCGAATTTTGCCGGCGTGAGTTCCGGAATGCCGATCGAATGGCCGATCGTCGGAACGGCGATAACGAATGATCCGATCGTATAGCCGTCCGGTGGCGACGTCGCCACGAAAACCGAGCCCGGGAACGGACCGCCGCCCCCTCCGGGCTTGTTGACGACTGCGGCGGCGACGCCGTAGGCGTCCTGAAGGTCTTCGGCGATCATCCTGGACAGCACGTCTTCAAGATCGCCGGGCGGCCAGGGCACAACGATGCTGATCGGCTTTTCGGGAAACTCCGCGAATGCTCCGCCGGCCAGAGTAATTGCGATCGCGCTCGCAATCGCCGCAATTGAATGTCTCATGCTTATCATCCTGTGGTTAAGAATTGTTATTGTTGGCTCCGCCGTAAAAATGCAGTTCGGCACGATAGTCAACCGCATTCGTCCCGTCGCGGATGCACCGGAACTTTCGAGATGCGGAAGATCGCCGCCCGGACCCGATTCAAGCGCGCTCGATCTTCAATGCGGCCGGAATGAAATCTCGGCTCGAAGCATGCACGGCGCCGAAATCGGCGCTACACGCCCAAATGCCTGACCGCCATTTCGGGAGTCAGCTCGTCGAATGTTCCGCTCCACACGTCGCGTCCTCGCTCTAGGACGACGCAGCGGTCGGCAATCGCCGCCAATTCCCGCAGTGATTTATCGACTAGAAGAATCGACAGTTCGCCGTCGCTCTTCAGTTCCGAAACAGCCTCCCAGATATTCCTTCGAACGAGAGGAGCCAGCCCCTCCGTCGCCTCGTCAAGAAGCAGAAGCCGAGGATTCGTCATGAGCGCCCGCCCGATTGCGAGCATCTGCTGCTCGCCTCCCGACAGCGTTCGCGCTACTTTCGACCTTCGATCGCGAAGCTGCGGGAAAAGTCGCAATACGCTGTCGATATTCCAATGGCCGGGCCTCGCGGCGGCGATCAAGTTCTCCTCGACCGTAAGCGTGGCGAAGCACCTTCTTCCTTCCGGCGCCAGGCCAATCCCGAGCCTGGCGGCGCGGTGCGAAGCCAGCGGTCCAAGATCTTTCCCCTCGAATCGAATTTCGCCGCTCCTATGGCGAAGCAATCGGCATATCGCCTTGATCGCGGTCGTTTTCCCGGCTCCGTTTCGTCCCACCAGAGCGACGACTTCGCCTTGGCGCATTCGCAGACTCAACCCGAACAGGGCTTGAGACCCGCCATAGAACGCGGTTACATTTTTCATTGAAAGAAGCGGGGCCATCAGTCGTCCTCGTATCCGAGATAGGCTTTCCGCACATCTTCATTATTGCGAATTTCTGAAACGCTGCCGGTCGAGACCAATCGCCCGTTAACGAGTACCGAAATTCGGTCCGCGAGAGCGAAAACGGCATCCATGTCGTGCTCTATCAGCAATATCGGCGATTCCGCGCGAATTTCCTTCAGGAGATTCGTGAGCTCCCTCGTTCCCTCCGCTCCCACGCCGGCCATTGGCTCGTCGAGAAGAAGCGCCTTCGGGCGCATCGCCAACGCCATCGCGACTTCCAGCCGGCGCCTCTCGCCATGCGACAGCTCCGAAGCGACAGCGGCGGAGCGCGCGCCTAGCTTGGCCCGTTCGACCTGAGTCGAAGCTAGATGCGAGAACTCGGCATTCGAAATGTCGTTTCCGAAAAACCTGTAAGTCCTGCCCCGAGTTCCCTGCACGGCGAGAAAAACGTTTTCGAAAACCGTAAGCTCCGGGAATATCGACGAAACCTGAAAACTGCGGGCAAGGCCTCGCCGGGCTCTTTCCGCGGCGCCGAGCCCGTCGACGCGAACGCCTCGGAATTCGATCGAACCGGAATTTTGGCGGAGTTCGCCGACAATGAGTTTGACCAGCGTCGACTTGCCCGCGCCGTTCGGTCCGATGAGCGCATGAATTTCGCCGGGCTTCAGATCGAGCGATACGCCGTCGGTTGCCAGGAGCGCTCCGAAGCTCTTGGTCAGATTGTAGATTCGGAGGATCGGTTCAGCCATTGCGGCGATCCAGAACGGTGCCGATCAAGCCTCCGCGCGCAAATAGTACGACGCAAAGCAGCAGCAGTCCGAGAAAGACCTGCCAGTAGTCGCTCACCTCTCCAAGCGATTGCTCGAGGAAGATATAGAGCGCGGCGCCGGCAACGGGCCCGAACAGCCTCCCCACTCCTCCAAGAATGACGAACACCATGATCTCCCCGGACATGTGCCAGCTCAGCATCTGCGGACTCACAAATCGGTTGAGATCCGCGTAAAGCGCGCCCGCCAAGCCCGTAATCGCGCCCGATACCACGAAAGCCGTCAAGCGCAGCCGAAACACCTCGATTCCCAGGCTTTCAAGGCGACCGGCGTTTTGCCTGGAGGCTCGAAGCGCCAGTCCGAAGTTCGAGTTCCGCAATACCGAAAAAATAGCTAACGAGACCATCAAGGCCGCGAAGGAGATCAGAAAGAATTGGACCGGGTCGAACGTATTCAGACCCGGGAAGCTATTGCGCACGTAGACCGGCAATCCGTCTTCGCCGCCGTACGCCGGCCAGCTAACCGCGAAGTAGTAGAGCATCTGCGCGAAGGCAAGCGTGATCATAATGAAGTAGACGCCCGTCGTTCGGAGGCTGAGCATTCCGATTAGAAACGCGGTCAGGGCCGCGACCAGAACCGCGACCAGCCAAATCGCCGGCATGAAAGTCGTCCCGCCAATCTCCATGGGCCAGGCGAGTATCGCCTGCCCATTCAGCGCATGGTTTGCTAGGATTCCGGCGGCATAGCCTCCAAGGCCAAAATAGGCGGCGTGTCCGAACGACACTAGGCCGCCCAGCCCGAGCGCGAAATTCAAGCCGACCGCGGCAATCGAAAGAATGGCAATTCGCGTTGCCAATGTCAGATAGTAGGGTTCGCCGAAATACGCGGCCGCCAGCGGTACGACCAGAAGGAGCGAGGCAAGCCCGATATTCAAGCCGCGCTCACGCGCCGACATGGCCGAACAATCCCTGAGGCCTGAATACGAGAACCGCGGCCATAAGCAAGTAGATGAGCATGGATGCAAGCGCCGAGCCAACAGACATGGCCGAAGACGGATCCATAAACGTTCCGAAGAAGACCGGAAACAGAAATCGCCCGAGCGTATCGGCCATCCCGACCAGAATGGAGCCGACGAATGCGCCGGCTACCGAACCTATTCCTCCAATCACGATGACGACGAAAGCGAGAATCAATACCGGCTCGCCCATGCCGACCTGAACGGACTGGATGGATCCGACCATTGCTCCGGCAAGGCCGGCAAGGCCGGCGCCAAGCGCAAATACCAATGTGTACAGGATGCCGATGTTGACGCCCAAGGCCGCTATCATTTCCCGGTCGCACTCCCCTGCCCTGATGCGAACGCCGAGCAGCGTTTTGCCGATAAGCAGAAATAGACCGCCGGCCACCGCCAGTCCCGCGACGATAATTGCCAGCCGAAATCGCGAATAAATTATTCCGCCGGGCAATGTTACCGTTCCTTCCAGCACTTCCGGAGGCGTCAAATAGAGCGGGAAGGAACCGAAAACCCAGCGCGTGCCTTCCGAAAAGACCAGTATCAGCGCGAAAGTGGCGAGCACCTGATCGAGGTGGTCCCGGTTGTAGAGCCGCCGAATTACGGCCAACTCCACGATTGCTCCTGCCGCAGCGGCGGCCGAGAGGCCCGCCAGGAGTCCCAGCCAAAACGAACCTGTCGCCGACGCGATGCCGGCGCACGCAAAGGCCCCGATCATATATAGAGAGCCGTGCGCCAAGTTTATCAGGCCCATGACGCCGAATATTAGCGTCAATCCGGCAGCCATGAGAAACAGCATGACGCCCAGCTGAAGCCCGTTCAGGATTTGCTCCGCGATCAGGACGATCGACATGGGAGTTCTACCATTGCATTCGCCCGCCCGGAGACGTCGGGCAAACCGACGATCGGGCAGGAACGGCGGTGGCCTCGCCGGACTCCGTCAGCGGGACAGGTTCGGGCAAGCCCGCCGATCGCTCGACAATTCTCAATGCCCGAAGTCGGCCTATGGAGTTTGCAGGGGCCGGCCGCGCCGGCCCGCGACAAGGCGTTTACATCGAGCAGTCGTTGACAAAGGCGTTCGACCGGTCCTCCATCGCAAGCGCGACGATTCGGTTGGTCAGGATATCGCCTTCCTTTACGACTTCTCGTACATAGATGTCCTGCACCGGATGATGGTTCGCGGCGAACGAAAAATCCCCGCGAACGGAATCGAATTCCGCAGCCTTCAGCGCCGCTCTAAATGCGTCGGCATCCGAGACTTCCGCATTCGCCAATGCGGAAATCAGCAGGTTCGCGGTGTCGTAGCCCTGGCTGGCGTATAGCGACGGCAGCCTGCCGTACTCCGCCTGAAACGCCGCAACGAAACCAATGTTCGCTTCATTGTCCAGATCCTTGGACCACTGGGAAGTATTTTTCACGCCAATGGCCGCCTCGCCGACGGCTTGAAGTATGCCCTGGTCGAAGGAAAACGCCGGACCCAGAAGCGGCAAGTCGATTCCCGACTGCGCGAATTGCTTCAGGAAAGCGATTCCCATGCCGCCGGGCAAAAAGAAGAATATGCTGTCTGCATCCGTCGCCCGGATTAGAGCTAGCTCCGCCGCATAGTCGTCCTGGCCGAGCCTGGTATAGTGCGACTGGACGACTTCGCCTTCGAAAAATCGCTTGAACCCGTTGAGCGCATCCTTGCCGGCGGGATAATTGGGCGCGACAAGATACGGCCTGGCTAGTCCTGCCGTGTTCGCATAGGCGCCGGCGGCTTCGTGCAAATTATCGTTCTGCCATGCGACATTGAAATAGTTTTCGTGGCAGAGATTGCCGGCAAGCGCAGACGGACCCGCATTCGGCGAAAGATAGAATTTTCCCTGATTCACGACGCTCGGCACGACGGCCAGGGCAAGATTCGACCAGATTATTCCGGTAAGAACATCCGCCTTGTCGGACTGGATCAACTTGTCGGCGAGCTGAACCGCCACATCCGGCTTCCTCTGATCGTCCTCTACGACCACTTCAATGTTCGGATTGTTCGATTGCTTAACGGCAAGCAGGAATCCGTCGCGCACATCGACGCCCAGCGACGCCCCGCCTCCGGAAAGGGTCGTAATCATCCCAACTTTCAATGAATTCGCGTGGGCGATTGCCGGGAGGGCCATCGCAGCTACCGTTGTCAAAGCAACAGCAATTTTTTTCATCTTTCTAATCCAATCCATTGTTTCATCCAGTCGCGCCGCGCACGACTGCCGCGGGAGAATATAGCGGCATAGCGGAGTGCCGGAAAGCCGGAAAACCGAATCGGCCAGCCGCCGCGCGTCGAGCGAGCCGGGCCAGGAACTCGAAAGCGCGGCGTTGACCGAAGTAAAATGCGCCGGGCTTTCGCAATGCCGCGAGGACACGGCATGCAGCCCGCAAAAGGGATCGCGAATTGCCCCGGAATGATCCGCTTCAAAGCCTTTTGTGGCTTCCGTCGCAGACTGGAGCGGCGCCCGACTGCTTGCACCCGCAAAAGAATACGCGTCTATCGTGCTCGGCAGAAAATTTAACCGGCAGGATATCGGTAGTTTTGTGGCTTCCGTCGCAGAACGGCTGATTGGCGCTCCTGCCGCAGGCGCACCAGAAATAGGTTTCTCCTGCTCGGACATCCGCAGCGTAGGGCTCTTTTTGGGCAACGATGGCATCGGTCATTTCGGTCTCCGCGCTTATTTATGATTCGTATGGCTATAGGCGCTCGCCGAACCAAATCCGGCGAACAAGATTATCTCTAAGAATGAATTGGTGGTAGAGAGCCGCGGCGACATGGAGCGCAATTAGCATCGCGAGCAGCAGCGCGATGAATCCGTGGGCGGCGCGCTGCGGCAAGGATGAAAGCTCGGGCGGCAGCGATTCCGCGGCGCCTCCGTAGACTATCGGAAAAAGGCCTGCGCCGACCGCCGTCGCGACGCCGGTCAGTACCATTCCCGCGATTAGCGCATAAAATCCCCAGTGCGTCATTACGCCGACCCGATCGAGAAACGCGCTGCCAGTTCTGGCGCGCGGCGGATGCCTGCTGGCAAGGCGCGTTAGCAAGCGCAAAATCAGCAGCGCGCCGATCGCCATGCCGAAAGCCATGTGACCTCCGAGGCCCTGGATTTTCATGGGGTTGTCGTTCGGCATTTCCGCGAGAAAAAACCCTCCCGCCACCAGCGAGATCAGGATCATAATCGCCATTAGCCAGTGCAAAGCGACCAATAGAGGGTGATATTTTTGCATTAATTACTCGTCGGCGGCGATGACGGCGAGTCTTTCACGGCTTGCAAGTGAGCGCAAGTTCGAACAGGCCGAAAAACCCGCTCTCGCCCCGAGAGGCTTGCGCCGCAAATGGTCTTGCCGACCTGCGCACCTGGTCAGTAGCCAATCGCGCAACCGTCCTTCCTTGGATCGGACGCGCCGAGAAGCACGCCCGCTTTCCGGTCTATCCGGATCGCCTGCCCGCCGCCCAACGGCGATTCCGGCACGGACGGCACATGGCCGATTTCCGCTAGCCGCGCGCGAACCTTGTCTCCGTATCCGCGTTCAAGCTGAAGCCTGCCCGTCTCGGGAAAACTTCTAGGCCCGTCTATGGCTTCCTGGGGGTTCATGCCGAAATCCGCCATGTTCACCATAACCCGCAGATGCCCCGCCGGCTGGTACTGGCCTCCCATAACGCCGAACGGCATCGCAACTTCGCCGTCGACCCGCAGCATGGCGGGAATAATCGTGTGAAGGGGCCTTTTGCCACCGCCGGCTTCATTCGGGTGGCCCTCCCTCAGCGTGAAACCAGCGCCGCGATTCTGAAAATTTATCCCGAATTTTTCGGAAGCGATCCCCGAGCCGAAGCTGTGGAACACCGAATAGATCATGGACACGGCCATCAGGTCCTTGTCGACCACGCAAAGATAGACAGTATCCTTGTGCACGGCATTGGCGGCGGCGGCGGGATCGGGAATTGCTTCGCCGGGCCTGATGAGCCCGGCCAGCTGTCGCGCGGTGTCCAGCGACAGCATGTGATCCAGCCGTTCGACGTAATCGGGGTCCGCTACGAATCGATCTCTAGCATCCATCGCGAGCTTTACCGCTTCGGCTTCCAAATGAACGCGCTCCGCGCCGAACGGATCCATAGCCGCCAAATCGAATTGAGCGACGATATTGGCTGCCAGCAAAGCGGCCGCCCCTTGTCCATTCGGCGGATGCTCCAAGATCTCGAAATCCCTGTAGTGTCCGGAAATTGGCGTGCCGTAGTCGCAGCGCGTAGCCGCGAAATCTTCCAGGGAGTGGACCCCTCCGACGGCCCGAAGGCTGTCGACCATGTCTTCGGCGACCTCGCCTTCGTAAAACGCCGATCTCCCGTCTCGCGAAATGCGCCTGAGGACCTCCGCCTGGCCGGGTGCGCGGAAAATTGCGCCGGGGGCGGGCGATTTGCCGTCAAGCAGATAATATCTCCGGGCAGCCCCTTTGAGGGAATCCGCCGCCCTGCTCCAATCGAATGAAACTCTTGGCGCAACAGGCACGCCGTCTTCGGCATATCGAATCGACGGCTCCAGGCTGGATTCCAGCCCGTTGCGTCCCCAATCGGCCGACAGGCGGCAGAACGCATCGACGGCTCCCGGAACCGTTACCGAGGCGACCGAATCGTCGCTTACGGCTTCAAGTCCCTTTTGGCGCAACGATGCCGAGCATAGAGCTTTCGGAGCTCGCCCCGAACCGTTCAGGGCGATTACTCGATCTTCGCCGGGCGGGCAGAATAGAACGAAGCAATCGCCCCCGATGCCCGTGGACTGGGGTTCGCAAATGCCAAGCAGAACCGCCGCCCCTATTGCCGCGTCGACGGCGTTTCCCCCGTCCTTTAGGATGTCGATTGCCGCAGCCGCGGCGAGAGGATGCGAAGTCGCGCACATGCCGTTAGACGAATAAACCGCGGAACGACCCGGCAATTGAAAGTCTCTCATCTCCTGATCCCTTCGATCGGCCGCCCCGGCTGGCCAATGCATTCGGGCGCGCGGCTTGAATTAGCGCCTTGCCCGCAATTTTAAAACGCCCGAACGGCAGCGATTCGGCATTGCTGCGCAATTCGCCGCAAAAAACCGGCGTCCGTCCAGCCGCGCGGTCCGCAGGCGCGCGAAATTGAAAATAAATCTCCAATCAATCCAAGCATGTCTTGCAAGCAGTCCGAATCCTATCCTATAATCGGGGCATGAGCCGTTTCCGCCGAGACGCGTTTGCGAAATTCAAGCAAACCGGGAATCAATGCGCAGAAGGCTTTTTTCCAAATAAATTGCAGTTTTCGGAGCGCGGACCGTTTGCGGCCCGGAGCTTGAATCGCCGTTGCGATATCGAGAAAAAAATGAAAACCGGAGCTTCATGAACCGAAACAATTCCATTGCCTATTTAAGGCGACCATCACGTGAATATCGCGATCCCCTGCCACGATTGATCAGCTTTGATCGCATGGAACTCTTTCAAATTCTTAACATTTACGGCCGCATGGTGGCGGCGGGGCACTGGCGAGACTACGACATCTCCCATCTTGAGGAATTCGCGGTTTTTTCAATATTTCGCAGAACCGCGGAGTACCCGATATATCGGATCGTAAAGCGTCCGAGCCTGGATGCGAGATTGGGCATGTACTCCATCGTGGGCATGGACGGGCGCATCCTGAGACAAGGGCGCGACCTTAAGCAAATCCTGAAAATCTTCGAACGGAATCTGCTTCGCGCCGTGCATTAGATTCGGCGAATGCCGAGAAATGGATTGCCTTCGAGCGATTCGATCCGATTCCTGGCTTGTTCAAAGGGCTCAACGACGACGGCCATGCCCCGAGCCGTGGCGTGAAGAAGGTTTTCGGCATCGGCCAGGATACCGACATGGCCTTTCCAGAACGCAAGATCCCCTCTTTCGCGAGGCGCGCCCCTTCCGACGCTCGTCGAGAATTCCATTGCCTGAAGGTCGCTGTCCCGCGGGCACCGCATTCCTGTCTGGTGCAGGGACAGCTGCAGCAGACCGGAGCAATCTATCCCGAAGCAAGTCTTTCCGCCCCACAGGTACGGCGCGCCTTCGAATTTCTCGGCGACGGCTACGAAGTCCGTCGGCCGGTCGCTCAGCTCCCTCGCATGGGCGGCGGGAATAAAGCCTTCATCCTCGACCTCGAGAAACCCGTTCGCCTCCGCGGAAGCGCAGATTTCGCCGCCCAAAGTCGGCCCTTGCCGGGCGGGAGATCTTATATCCGGAGCCGCGTAGAAATGCGACGAAATCGCGGCGATGCGATGCGTGCTGTCCCTGGGCGCGACTAGGCGCTCCCGGGAAACGTAGCCGGCATAGCCGTCCCTGGCCAACTGCCCGTACGCTTCGTCGCCTTTGGCTTCCAGAACCCGGAATCGCTCGCCGAAGAGCGCCTGCGTCGCCAATTCGCCTCCGGGGCGGCTCCTCAGCGAAGCAAATGGCGCCGCGAACTGGACAAGTTCGCCGTCGACAAATCCCGCGGCGCCGGCATTGCCCCGAAGCTCGCCGACGGCAGCCCTGCCGCGGCTCGCGGTCATCGGGGATCCGTCACTTCGAAAGCAACTCGGGAAGAGCGGAAAAAACGGCTCTGGCGGCTTGTCCGACGCCGCCTTTCGGGCGACCCGGCGCGCTGCTCGGCTGCCAGCCGAAAATGTCGAAATGCAGAAATCGTTTCGCGCGGGTCGAGAATCTAGCGAGAAACAGCGCGGCGGTTACGGATCCGGCGAAACCGGTCTCGGCGGCGTTGGCGAGGTCCGCCACCTCCGGCTCGATCATTTTTTCATAGGGAGCCCACAGAGGCATTCGCCAAACGGGATCGCTTGCCGATACCGAGGCTTTTTCAAGGCATGCCGCCAGGCTGTCGCTACGGGTATAATAGGGCGCGATGTCAGGTCCGAGCGCGACGCGGGCGGCCCCGGTCAGCGTGGCCATGGAGATGATCAAATCGGGTTCGCTTTCATCCGCGAGGGCGATGGCATCGGCCAGAACCAGCCGGCCTTCGGCATCGGTATTCGCGATTTCGACCGTCACTCCCTTGCGCGAATTCAATATGTCGCCCGGCCGGAACGCTCCTGCGGATACGGAATTTTCCACGGCCGGCACGAGAAGGCGCAAATTCACCGGCAAGCCGTTGGCCATTATCATTTGCGCCAGTCCCATGGCCGCCGCCGCGCCGCCCATGTCTTTCTTCATCAGGCGCATCGACCCGCCCGTTTTGACATTCAGGCCGCCGGTGTCGAAGCAAACGCCTTTTCCCACCAGCGCGACCGACGGGTCGTTTTTTCGGCCCCAGGCCAGGTCCAGCAGCCGAGGCTTCCGATCGGAGGCTCGACCGACCGCGTGTATCAAAGGAAAGTCTTCGCGAAGCGGGCCGCTGTCCCTGACAACCTCGACTCGAGCGCCGAATTCGCCGGCCAGATCTATAAATTTCGCTTCCAGCTCGCCGGGGCCCATGTCGGATGCAGGCGTATTGATCAAGTCGCGCGTCAAAAACTCGGCCGCCGCGATGCTTTCGATTCGCGCCGCATCGATGCCGCTCGGCGCGACGAGCCCTGCACGCTCCGAGGAAGCGCGTTTCTTGTACCGGTCGAACCGGTACTGGCCAAGCAATGCCGCAAGCGCTATTTCATCGCGTTCGCCCGGCGGGATTTCACCGGCGATCTTGTAAACGCCTTTCGGCAATTTCCCCAGAATATCGGCAAAGTGGAACCGCCCGGCCGCTCGGGACTCGCGGCTCCCCCAGCCTGCGAGAACGCCGCTGATTGCGCCGTTCGAATCGGGAAGAATCAGTATTTGGCCCAGCTCGCCGCCGAAATCATTGCCCCGCGTCCAGGCAGCCGAAAACTCCGGGCTGCTCGTCCATTCCTCGATTCCGGCGCTTTCGACGAGATGTATCGCCGTAGCATCGTCGGTATCCGGCGCAAATCCAGGTCTCATCGGCTATCCGGTCGCTTTCGGCAGCCGAACGCCGAGCGAATAGCCGCCTTCGATATTTATTGCAGTTTCGGCTTCCATTCGCGCGCCGAGAGCAATGCCGGCAAGCCGCCGCCGAAGCATCGCGCGCCTAAAACAGGAAACGCCTCTAGCGGCGAGCCGGACAGGCGGCGAATTTTTTAGTTCGGGCGGCACGACTCGAATCGCGTCCGCTTGCCCCGCCGGCCAGGCGGGGCAAGCTTCCAGTCTTTTTGCAGCGGCGGTTTCGCTCGCTTGCATTCAAGCTCTACTTTCTCGCAATTCGTCCGTCCGTATACGGTACGTACGGGCTATTCGCCGCCAGGTAGCCAGCCACGACTTCTTCAAGATTGGGCCCGTAGTCGTATGCGTTTTCGGCATCGGCGAACATCTTGTAGCCGTCCCCGCCTTGCCGGACATAATTGTTCGTAACAACCGAGTAAACCGCCTCGGGGTCGATACCAACCCACTCTCCGCCGCTCATAACGAGCACGTCCTGGATTCGGCCTTCGTTCGGCGCGACGGAAAGGTCCCAAGTGTACTGCAGGCCGGACACTTGCGGAAACCTGCCCTTTACCTCTTCGACCTGGCTAACGCCGTTCTCGAGCGCATCGATAATCGTTTGGCCCGTGGCCTCGAACGTGGCCAACGTATTCTGGAATGGCAGGACGCCCAAAACGTCTCCCATCGTAATTTCGCCCCCGTTAAACGATGCGCGCAAGCCGCCGCCGTTCTGAATCGCGATGACGGCACCCTGGTCGCTTACGCTTTCCAGCATCGCATCGGCCACGAGATTGCCCATGGCGCACTCTTCGACCCGGCAGACGGACCTGTCGCCCTGTACCATTGACTCCGCGGATGCGACGACGCGGGATTTCAGCTCTTCGATGGGACCGGCCAATTCCGCGACTCTGGCGACGATGTCGGGGCTGGGTTCAACCGAAGCGTCCAATACCAGCGTATCTCCTTCAGCGCCGAGCAACGCGCCGTCGGCATCGAATTCAAGAACTAGATGACCGACATACTTCGAGTACGCGAACGCTTGTACGATTGGAACGGAATTGCCGCCGGGGCCGTCGACCCAAGTCGGATACTGCCCGGCGGCGTCGGGATCCGTCGCCGAAAGATAAGTGTGCGAATGCCCGCCCACGACCGCGTCCAACCCGGCGACCGAGGCCGCGATTCTCATGTCCGCGGGCAGACCCACGTGAGTAAGGGCGATAATCTTGTTGACGCCGGCCGCTTCGAGCGCCGCGACATCCTCGGTCAAGCTAGTGATTTCGTCATGGAACACGACATTGGGGCCGGGCGAAGAAGTCTCGTTGGTGTCGGTTGCCACGGCCGAGACAATGCCGATTTTTTCGCCGCCAACTTCTAGAACGACATGGTCCATTATTCGCTCTCGCAGCAATTCGGATCCGCTTAGATCCAGATTGCCGGAAACTACGGGAAAACTGACTTTGTCGATGAATTCCGCCAGAGCCGGCGGACCGTCGTCGAATTCGTGGTTGCCCACGGCCATCGCGTCGAAACCGATTTTTTCCATGAATTCGGCTTCCGCGGCGCCCTTGTAGGTCGTATACATCAGCGATCCCTGAAACTGGTCGCCGGCATCCAGAACGATATAGTTTTCTCCGGCCGCCGACAGGGAGTCTCTAAGCTCCGCGATCTTGGTCGCTACGCGCGCAACGCCTCCGAAGCACTTGCCCTCGGCTTCGGATTCGCTGTCGCAGGTGCCGTTGAAGCGCGAAATCGACTCTATCCTGCTGTGCAGATCATTGATGTGGATAACGTTTAGCTTGAACTCGGCCGCCGCCGACTGGGCCGATAGCGCCAGCGCGGCCGTCGCAACAGTAATTTGAGCAATATATCGCATGTTGGTCCTCCTGCGATTGGATTGCCGAGCGCCTACGGGCCGGCAAACGGTTTTTTGATTCGGCTCGGTTCCGATCCCGACTTCCAGCCGGTCAGCCTTGCCTAAGAATGCGGCGACCGAACAGTTCAGCTATCTGAACAGCGTTCAGCGCGGCGCCTTTCCTCAAATTGTCGGACACGCACCATAGGTTCAATCCATTGGCGATCGTATCGTCCGCGCGTATCCGGCTGATGAACGTCGCGTATTCGCCTACGCAGTCCCGCGGGGTCACGTAACCACCGTCCTTTCGCTCGTCGACGACCATTATCCCGGGCGCCTCGCGCAATATGTCTCGTGCCTCCTCGGCGCCCAGCGGCTCTTCGAATTCAATGTTTAGCGCCTCCGAATGGCCGAAGAACACCGGCACCCTTACGCAAGTCGCTGAAACTTCGATCGACGGATCCAGGATTTTCTTGGTTTCAGCCGCCATTTTCCATTCTTCGCGCGTCGAGCCGTCTTCCAGAAAGGAATCTATGTGAGGGATAACATTGAATGCTATCAATTTGGGGTAAACTTTCGGCTCGACCGTCTGGTCCTGCGCAAAAATCGCTTTGGTTTGCTCGAACAGTTCGTCCATCGCCGCCTTGCCCGAACCTGAAACCGACTGGTACGTCGACACCACGACCCTTTTGATGCGGGCTCTGTCGTGAAGCGGCTTCAATGCGACGACCATCTGCGCCGTGGAGCAATTCGGGTTCGCGATTATGTTCCGGTTTCTAAAATGCTCTATGCTGTCCGGGTTGACTTCCGGAACGATTAGCGGAACGTCCGGCTCGTATCGAAACAGGGATGAATTGTCGATGACGGTGCACCCCGCCTCGGCCGCCCTCGGCGCATGCGTCCGAGTAGCTGCGGAGCCGACGGCAAATAAAGCGAAGTCCCAGCCATCGAAGTCGAAGCCGTCCAAGTCTTCGGTGTAAAAAGTGCGGCTCCCGAACTCGACATCCGTTCCGATCGACCTACTCGATGCCAGCGCTGCAATCTCGTCGACGGGGAATCGACGCTCATGCAGTATATTGAGCATTTCGCGGCCAACATTACCCGTCGCGCCTGCGACCGCAATTCTGTATCCCATGACTTCCTCAAAATCGCGCGGCGATTCGCGCTTTTCGATTTTCTATCGCCTATCTAATCGAATCTTCAAAATTTTCAGCGCGCATAGTACTAAAGAATCGTGTCACAGATGCGACACTTTCGGATTCGGCGGGAAAATTTGGTCGGAGTGAGAGGATTTGAACCTCCGGCCCCTGCCTCCCGAAGACAGTGCTCTACCAGGCTGAGCTACACTCCGAAATTTTCGTAACCTGCAATATCCATGCAAAATCAAAAATGCAAGCGTTCAAGGGCATCGGCATCAGGGCGTCGCGCACCGCTTTAACTCTTGAGCAGTTCAACTCGAAGCGCCGTTTCGCGATGCTTTCGAGGTCGCTTTCCGCGATCCCGATCGACCCGCGGCCGAGGCTGCCTACGCGGCGTTCCAAGCTCACGAGCCCGTTTTCGGCAGCTTGAAGCCATCGTCCCGGCTGCTGCAAGAAAAGCGGCAGCCGCTGGTCGGTCGCGGGCGCGGACGGCTTTTCGATGCTGCAAGCTGAACAACCGAATCCCGGCCTTTTTCCAGTGGCGAGCGGCGGCTTTGTCGTGAATCTTGATCCGCCGCGGTCATTGACCTGCCGAGATCGAATTGCGACCCACTGAAATAGTCCCGGCGGATAGGCGCCGCAGTCCGCGCAAGCCGGGAATAGCGCGCCGAGCGCGCCTGAACGGCCGCCGTCCTATGCGCCTAGCGATTCGTCGAGCGCGTCGATAATCGCGCCGCCTACTTCCGTCGTGGATGCCGGCTCGGAATTTTCGACCTGCAGCAGGTCGGCGGTTCGAATGCCCTTCGCCAGAACGCTTTCAACGGCGTTCTCGATTCGGGTCGCTTCGTCCCCCTCGTCGAAGGAATACCTGAGCGCCATGGCCAGGGACAGCACGCACGCGCAGGGATTCGCCTTCCCCTGCCCAGCTATGTCGGGCGCGGAGCCGTGAACAGGTTCGTACATCGCCTTCGGCCTTCCATTTTCGCCGGCTTCGCCGAGCGAAGCCGATGGAAGCATTCCCAGCGACCCCGTTAGCATCGCCGCCGTGTCGGACAATATATCGCCGAAAAGATTGTCGGTTACGATCACGTCGAATTGCTTGGGCCACCTTACAAGCTGCATGGAGCCCGCATCCGCATACATGTGCGACAGTTCTATGTCCGGGTATTCTCTTTCGCCGACCCACTGAACCTCTTCGCGCCACAGAATACCCGACTCCATTACGTTCGCCTTTTCCATCGAGCACAGTTTTCCGCCGCGCCGTTTCGCCAATTCGAATGCCGAACGCGCGACTCGGCGGATCTCGCCTGTCGTATATCTCTGGGTGTTTACGCCTATGCGCCCGCCCTCGTTGTCGTCGATAATTCCCCGAGGCTCGCCGAAGTAGACTCCGGATGTCAGTTCCCGCACGATGAGAATGTCCAGTCCGGCAACGACCTCCCTTTTCAGGGAGGAAAAATCCGCAAGCGCATCGAAGCAGATCGCGGGGCGCAGATTCGAGTAGAGGTCCATCTCTTTGCGAAGGCGCAGCAAACCGCGCTCCGGCTTGACCGCGAAATCCAAATCGTCGTACTCCGGGCCTCCGACCGCGCCGAGCAGAACCGCATCGGCCGCAAGCGCTTTGGACATCGTATCGTCGTGCAGCGGGACTCCGTGGGCGTCGTAGGCGGCCCCGCCGACCAAATCCTCGGTTATTTCGAACGCCATTCCGCGTTTCGATTCGAACCACCGGATCACTTTCGCAACTTCGGCCATGACTTCGGGGCCGATGCCGTCGCCGGGAAGAACCAGCAATTTATATGCGCCCATCCGACCGCCTCCGGAATTTGCCAATCTGTAATCCCGCCCGCCTAGTCGCTTGCCGAATTGGGGTCAAGCTTCCCATGCGAATTTTACCTCCATGCCATTCTCCAGCCAGGCAATGTCCCTGATTACTTCCAGTCGCGCAGCCGCGCGAAGCTCAAGATCCTGCGGTTTTCGGCTGCTGCGCGCAGGGATGCCATTTCGCGTTCGAATCCGCTACAATGCCGGCGGAAGGGCGATAAAGGGAACGCGGCGCGATGTTCGAAATCAAATCCGGCGATCTATTCGGCGACAAATCGGATGCCCTGGTGAATGCGGTAAACTGCCAGGGCAGCATGGACGGAGGAATTGCCAGGCAGTTCAGGATCAGGTTTCCGGAATACTTCCGCGACTACGCCGACTCGTGCGGGCGCGGCGAAATTCGGCTGGGCGAAGTCGATTTATACGAAATCGGCAATTCCATGCCGCCGTTTTACATCATCAGTTTTCCGACAATGTTTTTTCCGGCGGCGATGGCCAGGATCGAGGATATCGACAGCGGCCTGTCCGACCTGCGCCGAAAAATCGAGAATCGCCGCATTCGGTCGATCGCCATGCCCGCTCTGGGCTGCGGCGTTGGAGGCCTGGAATGGGCCGCCGTGCGCAAAAGCATAGAAGCGGCGCTTTCAGGCATGCGCGGTCTGCATGTCTCGCTCTACGAGCCGCGCTGAACGCGGCGGAGATCTAGGCCGCGATTTAGAATCGGATGCTTCCGGACGGTCGAGGCGCCGGGTCGTCAAGTCGCTGCGGAAACCGGCGCGGAACCAGCGCCGACTGAAACCACGCAATGAAGCCGTAGACCGAAAACACCGGCAGACCGGTCTGCTTTCGGATGTCCGCGGCGTAGGGAACCATATTGGTGCATTCGAGAACGATCGCGCCGAGATTCGGGTTTGACCCGACCAAGTCGCCAGCCGCTTCCAGCAAATCGATTCTGCATTGCGCAAAGTCGATTTCCGGCAGGTCCCGCACGATTTTTTGCGTAAACTCCCGACCGCCTTCCGTGCCGGCGATCGGCGTCGATTCCGGAACGCCCGCCGCTTTCAGATGGTCCGCCGATAAATCCGTCTTGGAAATCGTCAGTATGCCCGCCGTCTTGCCTGCAGGCAGCATCGCATTCACAAAGGGAACCTGCATCAGCGGCGAGGCCGCGACCGGCACGCCCGTCGCATCCTTTATCCGGTCCTGGAACAAGGACAGGTAGCCGCAATTCGTCGTCAGGCCGTCGGCGCCGTGCGCGACCAGATCCCTGGCAGCTTCGACGAATGCGTCCTCGAGGCCCTCCGCCCTTCGGCGAATCACCCGTTCCGGCGACGCTCCGCGGACGATTCTGTACTGAACGGGGAACGGCCACGTATTCGCGTTCGCCATGTCGCCGTAGATTCTCGGAAACCTGGTCTCCAGCATCAGTATTCCGACGCTCGCTCCGTAAACCGATTTCCCGCCAAATTCCCGTGTCATGCCTTCCTCGGCTCACTTCAGCCAGGCTCGTTCGGCGCGCATAGCCCGAATGCCGAACCGGAGCCTCACTCGGAGGCAGTCCTTGCCCGATTTTGCGAATTTGTCCATAAGAACGGCGCGCCGGAAGTCGGGTTCCGCCGCCTTGTTGCCGATTGCGGGCGTTGCGGGAGCCGTTAGGCCCGGGAATCGGGGAGCCTCGATCATGACTGAATTGACGAACAACACATTGAACGGGGCCGAATCCCTTGTGCGCATGCTCGAAGCCTACGACGTGAAGCACATATTCGGACTTTGCGGCGATACTTCGCTGCCCTTCTACGACGCGCTCTATCGACTTGATCACGGCATATCCCACGTTTTGACGCGCGACGAGAGAACGGCGGCGTACATGGCCGACGGTTATTCCCGCGTCGCCGGAAAGCCCGGCGTCTGCGAGGGGCCGTCCGGCGGGGGCGCGACCTATATTCTGCCCGGCTTGATCGAAGCCAGCGAATCCTCCTCCGCGGTCCTCGGAATTACGACGGACATTTCCGTCGCATCCTACGGAAAGTTCCCGCTGACCGAAGTCGATCAAGCCGCTCTCATGCGACCGCTGACGAAATGGAATACCGTCATCGCTCGCGCGGATCATATACCTCGCATGGTGCGAAAGGCCTTCCGGGCGATGACGACCGGGCGACCGGGCGCGGTCCACCTCGGATTGCCATACGATATCCAGTACGATGCCGTAGATCCCTCGGAAATCTGGGCTGAACCGCGCCACGCGACCTATCCGGCCTGGAGAGCCGCGCCCGAGCCGGGCGCTGTCGAAGCCGCCGTCGATTCAATTCTGTCGGCCTCCAGCCCCTTGATCGTATGCGGCGGCGGCGGCGTCGTATCGGGCGCAACGGCCGAACTCGACCGATTCGCGTCGGCATTGGACATACCGGTTGCGACATCGATCTCGGGACAGGGAAGCCTGGCCGACGCGCATCCGAACTGCCTAGGCGTCGTCGGCTCGAACGGAGGCACCGATCCCACCTGGGAATTCATGCGGCGATCCGATCTGGTCGTCTTCATGGGCTGCCGAGCGGGCTCGACGACCACCGCGAGATGGGAAGCGCCCGGGCCATCCGCGAGAATCGTCCATTTCGACAGCGATCCCATGGCCGTCGGCGCGAACTATCCCACGGAGGTCGCCGTCGTAGCCGACCTGAGGCTCGCGCTAAGCGCAGCGAACCGCTACATAGATTCGCTGCCGGACGGAGTCGGAAAATTCGGCGGAAGCGCGAAGATCGCCAAGGCCAAGCGAAAAAAGTTCGAAGAGTTCTATCGCTTGGCCGGTTGCGGCGCCAAGCCGATCAGGCCCGAAGCCATCATCGACGCGATGCAGCGTTCGATACCGGGCGACGCGACGATCGTTTCCGATCCGGGAACATCCTGCCCGTATTTGTCCGCCTACTATCGCCAGGCGAATCCCGGGCGCCATTTCATAACGAACAGGGCGCACGGCGCGTTGGGCTACGCGCTCGGCGCCGCTCTGGGCGCCTGGTTCGCCCGCCCCTCCAGGAAGCCGGTCGCGGTTATGGGCGACGGATCCTTCGGATTTACATGCGGCGAGCTTGAGACCGTGGTGCGGTCGAAAGCCCCTCTCGCGATCATCGTTTTTTCCAACAGCAGCTTCGGATGGATAAGGGCCAGCCAGCGCGACGACTGCGGCGGGCGATACCATAACGTGGATTTCGACCGCACCGATCACGCGGCTGTCGCTTCGGACTACGGAATCAAGTCGTGGCGGGTGGAAGATCCCGCGGATCTGCGAGCAACGATAGGCGAGGCCGTGGAGCACGGCGGCCCGGCGCTCGTCGACATCCTTTGCCAGCCGCTCGAGGAAGCGAACGCGCCTGTGCGCAGATGGATGGGTTAGCGGGGGCTTCAATACCTTCCGGCTGTCCGGGCCGACCGCCCCGGCTGCAAGCAATCCGGGCAATTCTATTGCTCCAGGCGCATCGATAGGAACGAAATTCGCGGACGGCGCGTTTCCGGCGTCCCGTCGGCTGGCGGGAATGCCTCGCGCGCGGCGTCCGGCGAACAGGGAATGACATTCGCCGAGACCGCTGCGCGCAGGCGCAGGGCTATTCGATTCCGCCTCGGATCGCCGATCTGCAGCCATTCGCGCGCACGCGCGGATCTTTGCAATAAATCGCGGGAGTCGATTTAATGTTTCGCGGCGATGGGATATACGGGACCGAATTGGTCCAAATGAGGAGAAAAAACTTATGAATCGCCGATTCGTTATTTCGGCTTCGGCGGCGGCGGCAATGCTGGCTGCGTCGCCGTTCTCGCTAGCCGACGAGACCAAATACAACCTATTGCCCGGGAAACCGTTCGAGGGCACGACGCTGGACATTTTGTCGGTCGTCACGCCTCAATTCGACGGGCTGATGCTTCGCGACGACGAATTCACCGAACTTACCGGAATCGAAACTGAATGGACGTTCATTCCCTTCGTTTCGCTTCAAGAAAAAGTCGCCGCCGAAGGCATTGCGGCGACGGGAACCTACGATGTCGTCAACTACCTCGATAGCTGGGGGCCGGCCAACAGCCACTGGCTCGTGAAAATCGATGAGCTGATGTCGCGAGACGGGATCTCCATGGACCGCTATCCTGCCGCGTTCGCTCGCTCGGCCCAGTTCGAGGGCGAAACGCTCGGCTTTCCTCTCAGAGCGCACCCGCAGCTCCTGTTCTACCGCAAGGACCTGATTCCGAACCCGCCCGGCAGCTGGGAGGAAATCATTGAAGTCGGGAAGGCCCTAAAGGAATCCAATCCGGACATCGCTCCGCTCGCGCTATACTATTTTAATGACGGAAACCGCCAAAACCTCTTCATCTGGCTGAATTTCCTTTGGGCGGCGGGCGCGGATATCTTCAACGACGACTGGACCCCCGCCTGGACCACCGAGGAAGCCCTGAAGGCCACCGAGGACTATATAGCGCTGCACACCGTCCACGGCGCCACGAATCCGAACAGCGTCTCCTTCGTCGAGCAGGATGCCCGCCAATCCTTCATGCAAGGCAATTCGGCGATGATTCCGGTATGGTGGTGGGCCTATTCCGGGTTTTACAATCCGGACGCTTCCACCCTGACGAAGGACCAGGTCGGCTTCACCGGCATGCCCACATACCAGGGCAATACCAAATCCTATGCGATCTCAATGCCGTTCTCCATCTCGGAATACTCGGACGACCAGGGCGCCGCGTGGGAATTCCTCAAGTGGCTGTCGAACCCGGATATGGACAAGGCCAACGCCATCGTGCGAGAGGTCAAGGGCAAGAAAATCGTCAACAACGTCGTAACGCACATTTCAAGCCTGACCGACGCCGATGTCAACGAGGCGAACGACGGCATTCAGGCGGCCGCATGGGAATCGCTCCGCAATTCCGACATCATGCCGCAGATCACCGAATGGCCGGAGGTCGGCGACGTAATTTCCGCCGCGATCGCCCGCGCCGCCGCGGGAGGCGACATTCGAGAATTGATGATCGAAGCCGCTGCGCAGTCCGAGCGGATCCTCCGCAGATCGGGCCGGATCGAATAGCGGGGGGCAAGACTCCCGGCGCCGGGCGCGAAGTAATGGCGCCCGGCCGAATCGGCTGAACTCCGGGCGGACATGCGCGACCGCACGCTGAAATACCTTCTGGTGCTTCCGTCGATAGCGGTTGTTCTCGCCACCGCGATATGGCCGCTGGTTCAATCATTCGTTCTTTCGCTTTACCAAGGTCTACTTACGAGGCCGAAGTTTCCCCAGAAATTTATCGGCGGGGAGAACTATGCCTGGGCCATTCTGGAGGAGCCGGCATTTTGGAATGCCGTCGCGGTTACCGGATTCTACACGCTTGCAACCGTAGTGCTGACCGTTGCGGCGGCGCTCGGCCTCGCGCTGCTTCTCGTTCCGGGAGGCCGGCTTCGCGCTTCCGTCCAAACTCTTCTGATCCTGCCGTTCGCGATGTCGCCCGCGCTGGTAGGCGTATCGTTCCGCTTCATGTTCAATCCGGAATTCGGTCTCTTCGACGCATTTTTCGGCCTGGTCTTTCCGCCGCTCGCGCACATCAGCTGGCTTGCGGATCCGTTTCTCGCCTTCTGGGTGTGCGTCATGGCCGATGTCTGGGGCTGGATTCCCTTCCTGACGCTCGTGCTGATCGGAGGACTGGCGGCGGTTCCGCGAGATACGATCGAGGCGGCGCAGGTCGACGGGGCCTCGGGCTGGCGCGTTCTCAAGGACGTTACGCTTCCGCAGCTAGCGCCCGTGCTCGCCGTCGTAATCATACTGAAATCGATTTTTTCCCTCAAGACGTTCGACCAGGTCTACATGCTGACGAACGGCGGGCCCGGCACGGCGACGCAAACGCTGAGCCACTACATCTACTTTAACGGGCTAAAGTACGGGCAAATCGGATATTCCGCCTCCGTCGCCTGGCTGATGGTCATCCCGATGATAGTCCTGACCTATGCGTACGCGAAGCTCGTTTTTAGAAAGGCGTAGCCATGGCGGTCCGCACTTCTAGAAAATTCTGGAGCGCAGTTCAGACCCTCGCGGTCCTCGCGGCGGCGGCGGTCATGCTGGTTCCGATCGCCTGGATATTCCTCGCGGCCTTCAAAACCCATGTGGACGTCTATCAGCTGAAGGTCTTCTTCGTTCCCACGCTCGAAAACTTCGCAACCGTTTTTTCCGATCCCTACCGCTTGGGCGACAAGCTGCTGAATTCCACGATCGTCGCCGCGGCCACCGTCGCGCTCGCGATCCCGGCCGCGACTTGCTCGGCCTATTCTTTTTCGCGTTTCAGGCTTACGGGCGAAACCGCGATGCTGGTCATGATCCTTGCGACTCAGTTCGTACCCGCCGTCGTGATCGTCTTGCCGTTCTTCGTAATGTTTCGGGATATCGGCCTTCTCGACACGCGCATTGGATTGATTCTGGTTAATCTCGCCGTCGTGATGCCGTTCGCGGTCTGGATGATCAAGGGCTTCATAGACGGCATTCCTCTCGACACCGAGGAGGCGGCGATGGTAGACGGCTCCTCCCGGCTGCAGGTCATCCGCAACATTGTGCTGCCCATGGCCGCGCCCGGCTTGATTACTTCGGGAATTTTCTGCTTCATCATTGCGTGGAATGAATTCCTTTTCGCGTTGATCTTAACGAACAAGGATGCGGTCACCCTTCCGGTCGGCCTCGCGCTATTCAAGGCCGAGGAAGGCGACCTGTGGAATCTTCTGTCCGCCGCAGGCATCATCATCATGGTTCCGATGTTCATTCTCGCGCTGATTATTCGCAAGCATTTCGTTCAGGGCATGACAATGGGAGCAGTGCGCTAATGGTTGGAATCCGTCTTGAAGGCATTACAAAGAGGTGGGGTTCCTTTGTCGGCGTCGACAACCAGAGCCTGGAAGTCGCGGACAAGGAGTTCCTGGTTCTTCTGGGACCGTCCGGCTGCGGCAAGACGACGACCATGAGGATGATCGCGGGTCTGGAAGAGCCGACGGACGGCGAAATCTGGATCGGCGAGCGGATGGTGAACGACGACTTGCCGAAGGACCGGAATGTCGCGATGGTGTTCCAGAATTACGGCCTTTATCCCCACATGTCGGTTTTCGACAACATCGCATATCCCTTGAAAGTCAGAAACATCGAGAAATCGTCCGTGCGCGGCCTGGTCGAGAAAGCGGCGCGACGCGTCGAGCTTACGGAATTCTTGCACCGGCGCCCGAAGGAGCTTTCCGGCGGCCAGCGGCAGCGCGTGGCCCTGGCCCGCGCCATCGTCAGGACGCCGAACGTATTTCTGATGGACGAGCCGCTTTCCAATCTCGATGCCAAGCTCCGGGTCAGCATGCGCGCGGAGCTCAAGCATCTTAGCCATGAACTCAAGATCACGACAGTTTACGTTACCCACGATCAGGTCGAGGCGATGACGCTCGCCGACCGGGTCGCGGTCATGAACCACGGCCGCATTAGGCAGCTCGGAACGCCCGACGAAATCTACAACAATCCCTCGAACATTTTCGTAGCCGGCTTCATCGGCTCGCCGGCGATGAATCTGATCGACGGCGGAATCGAGAATGGCCGGTTCGCGACAACCAACGGCCAGGTACTGGCCCCGGCCGACTACCGCGACTACCCGCGCGCGGTGCTAGGAATCCGCCCGGAGGACATCGAAGTCGCCGGCGCCGGCACGACCGGCGTCGACGCCGAAGTCTACGCTTGGGAGAACACCGGCGAAAGCGTACTCGTTACGCTGACGCTCGGCTCGCAGAAGATTACGGCGAAGGGCGACCGGTATCTCAAAGTGGACATGAACTCCACGGTCGGGCTGAAAATCAATCCCGAGCATGTCTACTATTTCGACCCGAACACGGAGGAAAGAATCGGGCTGGATTGAAGCACGGCATCAACGGCTTTTCCCGGCTCGCTGCGCGAATCGGCATTTGAGATGCGACGCCAGGACCCGCCGAGCAATTGAATAATTCCTTGGTTGCCGCCATCCGGAAAGCATGGCTGGGCGAGCGCAAGCATGCGAAAGCCTTTTATCGAAGATTGAATTCCGGCTGCCGACCCGTTCGATAGATTCGCGGTTGAGTTCGCTAAGCTTGCCGATTCGCATGCCATGAACGCGCCCGCCGCAAAACCGCGCGGCGCCGCGATTCGACGGACCGGCCAAAGTGGAGCCGACAAGCCGACGGCATGACGAACAAGAGGCGGCGTGGGCAATATTTTACATTAGGAAATCCATTCGATCATCCGGCCTTTTTCTCGTGGGCGCATCGAGCCGACATTCGGAACGAACGGATTCTAGAACCATTTGCGGGCGCCAATAGCCTAGTCGACCATCTCGAGCGCATGTCTCTCGGCCGGTCGTATGCATCGTTCGATATCGAGCCGTTCGAACGTCGCGTGAGATTTCGCGACACATTGGAATCATTTCCTGAAGGATATTCCGTGTGCGTTACGAATCCGCCCTGGCTTGCCAAGAACAGCGCGGCGGCTCGGGGCATGCGCTTTCCGTCCTGCGGCCATGACGATCTCTTTAGGCATGCCCTGAGCAAATGCCTTGCCCACTGCCGCCATATCGCCGCCCTGGTTTCCGAATCCTTCATTTGCGCAGGCCTGTCTACAGACAGGCTGGCGGATTTCATTTCGCTGACGAGCAGGCTGTTTCCGGATACGGGCCATCCTGTCGGGCTCGCTCTTTTCGAACCGGAGCCGACGAACGACATCCGGGTCTGGAGCGGGCGCGAATGCATCGGGAATTTGTCTCTCCTGAACCGGCTGCGTCCCGAGCCTAGGCGCGGCGGGCCGCCCGGTCGCCTCCAACAATTAAACCGGAAAAGCCGGCCATTTCCTCTCCGCACACCCCCCGGGCCCGCGGCGCGGCGCCCCGCCGGTTCGCTTCAACGATTCAAACGGAAACGTCGGGCTATTCGCTCTCGACAACGCGGCGGGCCCATCGATCCGGTTTTGCGAAGTCGGCGAGCTGGACGGCTATGCTGTCAAGCCCTCGGGACGGCATGTCACAAATATTCGTGTCGATGAAAAAGTCGATATTGAAGCGTGGAATAATCGGCTTGGAAAATTCCGCGAAGAAACGCAGGATGTCTTGCCGACCTGCTACAAGGGCGTTCGCGGGGACGGCAAATATCGCAGGCGGCTGGATTGGTCGATTGCGCGCGGAATTATTCATCGCGGCTAGCCCAAGTCGGCGCTTTTCGGACCGGCGCCGTCGCCCGGTATATATCAATTTGCAGGCGGCGCATGCGGGAATCCTCGCCGAAGGACTCAGTTTCACGCCCGGTTGTCGGCGATACTCCGATTGAACGGAATGGCATTGCGGAACGGAGTCGATTCCCGCGCTCGGGATGAACCGGCGCGAGCTCCGCCTGCTAGCGGAAGTGAAGATGCTCGGCGCAAATAGCCTGCCGGCAGGGTCTCGTCTCTCGAGGCGCGTTCTAGGTGCCAATTTCCGCCGCCCCGAACCAGCGGAATATTCGAAAAAGCAGGAACGGGGCGGAGTCCGCCCTGAAGCAATGCGCGAATTTCAACCGGTCGCGGGATCAAAATTCAGAAGCCGGAAACTTGGGGCGGGGCATTCAGCCCTTGCTGCAGGTCCCGTTCAAACCGATTCTTTTTTTCAGAGCGCGATAGGCGCTCATTCGCGATATCTTGAGGTCGCGTCCGGCTCGCGGGTCATTCTTCTCTTCCGCGAACCGCTAGATCCTGCCTTCGCCGACTTGCATCCGGCGGTTGAAGCTAGAAAAAGAAGCGTGAGCCGAGGAATGCGACGCGACTGCCGAGCGTGCTATGGCGAGACGAGTGCGCCGCAGAGACAATTTCAATCTTGCCGACCAAAGATCAAGGATGCGGCAAAGGCCATGCTCCCATCCGCAAGCTCTCGCGACGATGAAATATTTCCTATTTCCCTAGATGGCCTTACCGGGAAGCATCGAGTTCAATTCAAGGGCGATAGCCCGATTTCAAGCCTGGGAATAGTCTCGACCGCGTTCAAAGAAGCGATAGCTCAAAGCCAAGGCCGACTGGATTTGTAGTTTTTTTCGAATTCGTCGATCGCGCCGGCTTTTTCCATTGTAAGCCCGATGTCGTCCAATCCCTCAAGCAAGCATTTTTTCTTGAATGGATCGATTTCGAATTCAAAGATCTCGCCCTGCGGCCCGGTAATCGTCTGAGACTCCAAGTCGACCGTTATCCGGGCATTCTCGCCGTTTTGCGCGGAGTCCAGCAGGGATGCCACTTCGCGTTCTTTCAACGTCACCGGCAAAATGCCGTTTTTAAAGCAGTTGTTATAGAAAATGTCGGCGAATCCCGTCGAAACAACGCAGCGAATTCCGAAATCCTTCAGTGCCCAAGGCGCGTGCTCGCGCGACGAGCCGCAGCCGAAATTATCGCCAGCGACGATGATTTCCGCACTTCGCCAAGCTTTCTGATTCAGTACGAAGTCCGGATTCTCGTTGCCGTCCATATCGTAGCGCATTTCAAAGAATAGATTCACGCCCAGGCCCGTTCGCTTGATCGTTTTCAGAAATTGCTTGGGTATGATCATGTCCGTATCGATATTGACCAACGGCATCGGCGCGGCGATTCCGGTAAAGGCCTCGTATTTTTCCATCTCGTCGCTCCTATGCCAGTTCCCTTACATCCGTCAGCCTGCCCGTGATCGCCGCGGCCGCCGCCATCGCCGGACTCACTAGGTGAGTGCGTCCTCCGCGCCCCTGACGGCCTTCGAAATTTCGATTGGATGTTGAAGCGCAGCGTTCGCCCGGCTTTAGCTGATCAGGATTCATTCCAAGGCACATGGAGCAGCCGGCCATTCGCCATTCGAATCCTGCATTGATCAGACTCGCCGCGATTCCCTCTTCCTCGGCCTGCCTTCGCACCAGGCCCGAACCGGGAACGATCATGGCGCGGATTCCTTGCTTGACCTTCCGCCCCTCCATAACTTTGGCGACTTCGCGCAAGTCTTCGATCCGTCCGTTCGTGCACGATCCAATGAACACGGTTTCGATTTCTATGTCGGACAGCCTGGTGCCTGGATTCAGCCCCATATACTCGAGGCTTCGCTTCGCGGCCTCCGCCTTCGCCTCTCCGAATTCGCTCGGGTCGGGAACTTTGCCGGTAATCGGCAGCACGTCTTCCGGGCTCGTGCCCCAGGTGACGACCGGCACGATTTCCGCTGCATCTAGCGTAACCACCTTATCGAAATGCGCGCCTTCATCCGTAAACAGCGTCATCCACCATTCCATCGCGGCTTCCCAGTCGCCTCCTTTCGGAGCGTGAGGGCGACCCTTCACATATTCGAACGTCTTGTCGTCGGGAGCGACCAATCCGGCCCTGGCGCCACCTTCTATCGCCATATTGCAGACCGTCATCCGGCCTTCCATCGTCAGTTTCATAATCGCATCGCCGCAGTATTCTATGACGTGCCCCGTCGCGCCGGCAGTACCGGTCGCGCCGATTATCGAAAGCGTAATGTCCTTGGCGGTAACCCATTCGCCGAGTTCACCCGAGATTTCGACTTTCATGTTCTTCGACTTCTTTTGGATCAGCGTTTGCGTCGCTAGCACGTGTTCGACTTCGCTAGTGCCGATTCCATGCGCGAGCGCCCCGAAAGCGCCGTGCGTCGCCGTATGGCTGTCTCCGCAAACAATCGTCATTCCGGGCTGAGTCCAGCCTTGCTCGGGCCCAATAATATGGACGATTCCTTGCCTAACGTCGTTGACCCCGTAGTACTCGATGCCAAATTCGCGGGCATTGGTTTCAAGCGCCTCGACCTGGATTCGGCTTTCCTCATTTCGAATTCCCTTGGCGCGATTGACATCGGTCGGCACATTGTGATCCGGCACGGCGATCGTCTTCTCCGGCGCTCGTACTTTTCGATCGGACATGCGCAAGCCCTCGAAAGCCTGCGGGCTCGTGACCTCGTGCACGAGATGCCGATCAATGTAGAGCAAGCAAGTTCCGTCCTCGGATTCGTGTACGACATGCGAGTCCCAAATCTTATCGTAGAGCGTTTTCGGCGCAGACACGGCAACCTCCCGTTTTCAAGACCATGGCTCGCGCGGCGATCATGGTATGCTGAACGGAAGTATTTGGACGAATCTCTCGATTATTGCAACTTGCAAATGCCCGGCCCGCCGCCGCTACAGCAAAAGCCCGCCGTATTGTTCCGCATTACCGCTTTCGCCCTTCGCGCCGGAATGCCCGTCGGCCGTCGCGTGAACGTATTTCACCGCCGGGCCGCGAGCCCGCCGAAGCCAAGGTTCGCATGTCATTCGCGCGTTTCAGCGGCATATTCGGTTGCGGTTCGTTTGCTGAGCGAATCGCAGCCGCTACGGAAGCGCGCCCGAATTCGAAGCTGCGTAAATGGGAAAGGCGCTAGCGCTAGTCGCCAAATGTTCGGGCCAGGCCGCTTAAGGGCGCCGCGCGCCAATGTGGAGCGTACCGTCCCATTATTTGGATTCACTGTCCATGATTCTCGTTTTTGGCGTAAGAGCCGTCACTTGACATGGGAAATTGTCCTGCTTGAAAATCGAATTCGCGGGCTCTTCGACCCGGCGATTCGCGGAGTTCGCATCGCACTCCGATTCGCCCGCCGCCGGCCTCGCCATCGGCTGTTCGAATCCTCAATCGCCGCATCGAGTGAAAGGAGCGCAGATGATCGGTTTCGAATTCACCATTTTGCGATCGCATGCCGTTCCGATCCGGCGCGGCAGCGCAGCTCGCCGTATTGACAAATTTTGCGGAGTACGCAATTGATGCGCCTTGACGAACATGGTTATGGCCGCATGGAATTTGGTAGCGACCTCGACGCAGTCGGCTTTAATCGGTCGCGACACTCCGTGCGACCGCACGGCCATCGCCGTAACAATATTGTGGAATTCGCGCATGCGAAATTGAAGAGAATTCATGCAAAATGCGACAAGCTAAATCGACTCTAGATGATGCAATTTTCGGATCCCGTATGAAAAATTGGAAAATTTTGATTGCGTGCCTTGCGATGGCGGCAGCGGCAAGCGTTGCGCCCGCCTACGCGCAGGAGAAAGTTCGGAGCGTCGGCATCGAAAGGGACTGGAGCATTTTCGAATCCGACCAGCAGTGCTGGATTTTTTCCGCGCCTAAAAGTACCGAAAACACTCGCAACGGAAAGCGTGTAAGCGTAAAGCGCGGCGACATCGGCCTATTCGTTGCATTCAAAAAGGGCAAAACCGGCAATTCATCGGTATCTTTCAGCGGAGGCTATCCCTTCCGCAAGGATTCGGTTCGACTCAGTTTGGGGTCGAACGAATATCGCTTTTTGACGGGCGAAGAAGGATCGGCCGTCGAATGGGCCTGGCCTATGCCGGTCGAAGAAGACCGACTGGTTGACGGAATGAAGAAAGGCAACAGGGCCGTTGTAAGAGCGGTCTCGCAGCGGAGCACGAATACCAAGGACACTTTTTCGCTACTTGGATTTACCGCGGCGCTGGAAAAAGCGAAGAACCGCTGCAATTAGGGACCAGGCGCGCGGCCTCCGCTCGTTGTTCCGGTTCGGCTGAACGCTGTTCGGGAAGATAGCGCGGCGACAGCCTCTTGATTCCATTTTAATGGAAACGGAACAGATGATGCAGGGCGAAATAGCCGCGCCAGCTCCCTCGAGGCCTAATGCCAAGGGCAATCCCAATGCTTCGCCGAGAAGCCTGAAAGTCAACCTGGTGGGGATGACCAGGACGGAACTGCGCCGCGAATTGACGTCCAGGGGAACTCCTGAAGACAAGGCGAATATGCGCGTTGCGCAGATTTGGCAATGGATCTATCAAAAGGGCGTTCGCGAATTTCAGGCGATGACGAATCTTGCGAAAGACTACCGCAAGTTTCTTCACGAGCATTTCTCAATAGAAGCGCCCTCGGTTTCCCGTCGACTGGTTAGTTCGGACGGAACGAGGAAATACTTGCTCCGGATCGGCAGCGGCCATGAGATTGAAACCGTGTACATTCCCGATGCCGATCGGGGAACTCTATGCGTGTCCTCGCAAGTCGGCTGCACGCTCAACTGCTCGTTCTGCTACACCGGAACCCAGCCGCTCGTGCGAAATTTGACCGCGGCCGAAATCGTCGGCCAGATCCTCGTCGCGCGCGACGACCTAGACGAATGGCCGAAACCGGGCCGGCATCCGAAGAACGAAACCAGGCTGATTTCCAATATCGTGCTGATGGGCATGGGCGAGCCGCTGTACAATTTCGAGAATGTTCGCGATGCGATGAAAATCGCGATGGACAACGAAGGCATCAGCCTTTCCAAGCGTCGGATAACGCTCTCGACTTCCGGCGTCGCTCCCATGCTCGCCAGGACCGGCGACGAGATCGGGTGCCGGCTAGCGATTTCCTTCCACGCGACAACGGACGAGGTCCGCGACCGGCTGGTACCCATTAACCGAAAGTGGAACATCAAGACCTTGCTCGACGCTATCAGGAATTATCCCGATCTCTCGAACTCCGATCGCGTAACTTTCGAATACGTAATGATCAAGGACGTGAACGATTCTCTCGAGGACGCATACAGGCTGGTGAATTTGATTCGCGGAATTCCGAGCAAGGTCAATTTGATCCCCTTCAATGAATGGCCCGGGGCTCCTTACGAACGATCCGACCCGGAGCAGATACGAAAATTCGCGCATGTAGTCTATAAGGCGGGCTACGCCTCTCCCGTCAGAACTCCGCGCGGCGAAGACATCATGGCTGCTTGCGGCCAGCTGAAATCGGATACCGCTAAACAGCGCCGGTCGCCGCTGCAATTCGCCGAAAGCCGCAAGCTCGCTCAAGCCGGTCACCCGAAATTCTCCGCTTCAAATCGTTCCGCTGCCGGTAAAGCGGCCTCGCGTTGACCGCGTCCGCTCCGCTCCCGATATCTCCCGCATCGGCCTTCGTGAATCCTGCAAGGATTTCAAGCCCCGATCAGCGCATGCCGCCCCGGGTCGCGCGAATTGCCGAGTCCGCAATTCGGCGCAAGCCGGACGATGCCGGCCTTTAACCGGGCGCGGCCCGATGCGGCCAGTACGGGAACCGCAAAATGAGCAATTGGAAGTCCATTCTGCCCGATGTCTTCATGTTCGAGGACAGCTGCAACGTCTATGCGATAAATGGGCCGGAAGGCTGCGCGATCATCGATTCCGGTACCGGGCTATGGCTGGAGCATCTGCACCAGCTGCCTCAGAGGCCGAGAGCATTGCTGTGCACGCATTTCTTCCGAGATCACTCCGCGGGCGCGGCGGAAGCGGCTCGTCGCGGCATCCCGGTATTCGTTCCGGAAGGCGAGCGGATGTTCTTCGAAGAGCCGCAGGAACATTTCAGAAGACGGGAAACCTACCTGATTTACGACAATTTGTGGGATTTGCATGCGCCGGTCGAAGGAATTTCGGCAAGCGGCGCGCTTAGAGACTACGACATAGTCTCGCTATGCGGAATCGAGTTCGAGGTCATGCCCTTGCCGGGCGCGAGCGTCGGCCAGATCGGCCTGGCATGCCGTATCGGCCCGGGCCGGGAGAAAGTGGTTTTTTGCGGCGAAACGATCCACTCGGCCGGAAAGGTTCCGCGCGTCGCGCCCTACCAGTACAATTATCTCGACCTGAACGGGGGATATTCGGCGTACTTCAGCCTCAATGAAATATTGCGCGGCGACTTCAGCGCGGTACTGCCGAGCCTTGGATATCCGATTGCCGATCGCGTCGAATCCGCAGTTCGCGATACCAAGAAGAACCTTGGAAACATGCTTGCCACCCACCCTTTGGAACCGGAAAGTTTCTATTGGGAAAGCGTGTCCGACCGACTGAGCAATATCGAGAATCCCAGACCGTTGATACGCGTTTCGGACAGCGTCTGGCTGGATCAGGATTCGTCCTGCAGAACCTGGTTCATTCGGAGCAAGAGCGGCAAGGTCCTGTCGATCGACTACGGATACCACTTCGTGGCGCTGGGCCGGGTTGACTATAGCGCGCCTCAAAACCGGCGGGCGCTCTTGCACCACCGAAACGCTATGAGGACCCGGTTCGGCATCGATGCCATCGATGCCGTGCTAGTGAGCCATTATCATGACGATCACGTCGCCGCGATTCCGCTGCTAAGGCGCCTTTACGGAACGAAATGCATAGCATCCGAAGCATTCGCCGACTTACTCGAATACCCGTCGGCCCATCGTTTTCCTTGCAATTGGCCGCGCACCTGCAAAGTCGACCGACGAGTGGCGCTGGATGAAGTGTTTGAATGGGAAGAGTTCAAATTCCATTTCGCCCCGATGAGCGGCCACACTAGGTTTTCCGCGTTGATCGGTTTCGAAGCGGACGGACTGAAATTCGCTCATACCGGCGATCAATACGGGTTCGCGGAAGAATCCTTTTCAATGCCGCCCGACCGGTCATTGATCTCCAAGTACGTCTACAGGAACGGAGCACATCTCGACGGTCTGCATCAGAGCGCTGAATGGCTGCTAAATTTCCGTCCCGATGTAGTTCTTTCCGGGCATTGTTCGCCGCAATTCACAAGCGACGCGTTTTTTCAGGAAATCCAGTCATGCGCGCACGACTATCGGCGACTTCATGAATCTCTAATGCCGCTAAGCGGCGAAGACTCCCACTTTGGATTGGACAGCATGGCTGGCTGGATTTGGCCCTATCGAACGCATTTGAAGCATCCCGGCACGGCGCACTTGACGGCTCGCGTTAGAAATCCCCTGAACAGACGCGCAATTCTCGAACTTCGGCTTATGGACGCAAATGGCTGGAAGGGCGAACCAGCCGCGGTGACCGCAGAAGCTCGGCAGGAAGTTGAGTGCGGCATGGATATCGAAATAAATGGCAAATGCCGAAGACGTACGATCGCGGTTGATTTATCTGCCGACGGCATCGCATTCGGCCAGGTCGCCGAAGCGATGATAACCGTCGGCGGCACGCATTTTTAACCGGAACCGGAGTCTCCGGGATCGATAGGTCGCTGGCGATGCGAAGCAAGGGAAATCAAACCGCCTGCGACTTGAACATCCACTTGATTTTCTGACTACGCCTACCGGACGCCCGCAACCATTAGATGCCAGCCGCCCCGAATTGTCCGGCTTCTGGAGCAGACAGCGCGCCCTTTTGCGACATTTAAATTTAGCTGCAGTCCCGGGTCACTGCGACAATGTTTGAAACTCGGAATCACGGCTCTCTAAAAGCTTTGGAAAGCGAAAAAAGTCTTGCATCGACCGTTGACGGAAAGGAACGCCATCTTTCCCGAGAAGTCGAATCAATTGAAACTTTTTGCTTCGCGTTCGACAGAAGCTTCCGCCCGTTCCGGGCAACCCCTCCGAATCTAGGAGGGCGAGATAAATTGCGGACGGATTCCTATCTCGAATAGCGGCTCCGAGCGAACCGAGCTAGCATTCTCATGCGGCCGCGATAAAAAAATCGTAGCGTCCGTACCAGATTTCGCCAACGCGGCTCAACGCCATGTTCAAGCTCTCGCGGAATATGCCGTCCGATCTGTTGATGCTCGCTTGATCGGGAAAGTAAAGCTGCGATGTCAGCAATCGGGTTTCCTTGCCCTTGACTTTAACATGGATATGGGGAGTTCGCCTAAAATAGCGCTTCGGGCGGATTGTAATGAAGCGGTAAGCTCCGGAAGAATCGGTGAATTGGTGGCCGCGATAGCGATATCCCTCGTTATCGTAGTACCCGTTTTCATCGCAGTGCCAGATGTCGATCACGGCGCCTGCAACCGGAACGCAGCCGGATGTTAGAATTAGTCCTTCAAGAACCAGAGTTTCGCCGCCTGTTCCATCTTCAATCAGATTTTCCCTGCGCGGCGTGCGAGGGGTATAGTAGGGGCCTTCAGTTTGGCTCAAAGTGCCGGGAGTGCAATTTGACGGGGGCATGAGCTCAAGTTCTCTGTCCGAGGCCGGACCGCTAAATTTGTAGTCCAGTGACGTGGACCGAGCCTCCGTAATAAACGGGACTGCTGCGGCGCCGGCGGCTGCTGCCGCTATGCCCGAAATCGCAATTCTTCGGCTGATCTTGTTATTCGGCATGATTCATAGTCGCTTGTATTCCGGGCCATTGCAAGTCGCCCTTCAAAGCATCAAAGCATAGCAATTCGATAATCGCAAAGCCCGGAATTCGGGAATATTCCGGAAGAATCGAACCGCCGCTGCCGGCGAAGGAATAAGAATCGGGAATTCCGCCAAGCGCGCGCCGGAATTCCCGCCAGTCTGGATTCGCAAGCCCGAAAAAGGACGCTCCCGCTCCGGGAATTTTGCGATGTCTTGAAGCGGCCCGTAACATTCGAAGCCTTGGAACTATTTACCCGTTACAAGCGTCCACCAGTTCTTGCCGCTCGCTTCCTGATACCAGCCTATTCCGACATGCCTCGCCTCGGGGTCGAGCAGGACATCTCGCGTACTGTCCTCGCTTAGCCACGCGACAATAGTCTGGAAATCATTCTCGTAGGACTCCGAGATGTTTTCGCCAAGAAGCCTTCCGGGATAAAAACTTCTACGCGCCCGGTCCAATGGCGAAGACCCGTCCGAGCCGAAATGCCAGGGCCTGTTTTGCATCGACATGTCGAAAGAGTGGGTTTGCGCCGCCGCGTTCAATGTCGACGACAATTCCACATGGGGAAGCTCAAGCCGCGTCCGAGTCAAATTGACTAGGTCAAGCATCCTGTACATGATTCTCGCTTTTTCTGCTCGCTCGTCGCCAATCTCAACCGCCAATTCGGCTTGGGCAGCCTCAACCGCTGCTGCGACTTCGGCATTGTTTTGCGCTACAGGCGGCGAAGTTGTGCTATTCAAGGCCGGGGAATTGCACCCGGCTAGCGCAACAGCAAGGAAAATCGGGAAAAGAATATTCAGCTTCATTCTAGGATTGGGTTCTGCCAACCCTAGGTTCGATAGCCTGTTTTCAAACGAAAATCAATCGCTCCGCACCTTACGAAAAATTTATTGGCGCCCGCAACGGCGCATGTTGTAAATAAGTAGCCTAGGACATGCAAAGGCTTCGGCCTCGCGTCAGCAGCAGGACTTTTATACATGGCAAATTCCAAATTTAGTCGAAGAGATTTCGCGTGCTCGCTAGCGGCGGGCGTCGGTTCGCTTGCAGCGGTCGCCGCGACCGCTCAAACATCCGGAACGATGGAGAATTCCACGGAATTCGAAGAGCAGATTTCAAATCGCGTGATTCGCAACTCGTCAAGTTTCCGCTCCAAGGAGTGGAGGCCGTATTTCTCCGATCTTGGCCATGGCGCAATACTGGTGGATATCACGTCGCGCGCGTTGCATTTCTGGTCGGAAGACGAATCGGTCGTCCTTCTTTATCCGACCAGCGTTCCGGTCTCACCTGAATTGACAAGGCTTGGCCGCACCGAGGTCGTCAAAAAAGTGGAAGGCCCGTCCTGGAGACCAACGCCCTCGATGCTGGAGAAAAATCCCGATTGGCCGAGCTACATCCCGCCAGGTCCCGACAATCCGCTAGGTACTCACGCTTTACATCTTGCCTGGGTGTTTTACCGGATTCACGGCACCCACGACACGCGAAAAATCGGTCGACGATCCTCGAACGGCTGCATCGGCTTGTACAACGAGCATATCGCGGAGCTATTTAGCCACGCTAAGCTCGGCACGCAGGTCTTGATAATTTGATTTTTCGCAGGATTGCTCGATCCATTTAACTGCTTTGCGCTGAAACGTAATCTCGGCGAATCTTCAATGGCAACCGGCAGCAAGACGTTTCAATCGCCGACCGGTCAAGATCCCGGCAGAATGGCCGATGCCGCGCCGGTAAAAGGATCCATAATTCGCATGCGCGAATAAGCCTGATCGGCGAAACAGGCGTGCGCTCGAATCCGGCAGCGGCGCGGCAAGCCGAGTCCAGCGCTACGCAAAGAATGCTCGCGAGACAGCCCGCTGCATCGCCGGCATGTTCGCGGTCGGCCCGGCGAGCGCGTGGCCGCCTCGCAGTCAACTAGAATCCTTCGCGCGCTTGTCCCGTGCAGCCTATTTAATTTCATCGGCGGCGAATCTTCGTCCGCGATGATGCGGCGAGAAAAATGTTCGCGGCAAGCATTAGATTTGACTAGGCCGGAACCAATCGGCAGTTTACATACAATTCTCGCACAAAAAATAGCCGGTATAAGTTTTAACTGCATATTTTTTGGTCAAAACAGCCAATTATGTCAATAATTACGACCATTTTTTCGTGCTTGTCCTCTCGCCTCCTTACTTGGGACTTCGACGTATGCGGGCCTATCGGCTTCTCCTGATCGGCGCGCAGAACTGCAGCTTTGCCGAAGGCGCCGAGATCAATGAAGCCAATCGAATTCGACATCGAGACACTCAAGCCCAAGTTTGTTCAGCCAGCGCATTCCTGGCTCGGCGAATTCGGATTGAAGATAGCAGATAGCAAGGGAACCGGACATTTGTCCTTGCATGAAAAAATACTGCGTTGCGAACCGCCAGTTCCCTTTCGTTTGCCATCCATAACGCGGAACCGACCTTGCGGTCGGATCTTGAGCCTATGACCGGCCAATTCGGCGACAGCAATTTTACGTGCCGTTGGCAGCGCGAACCATGCGAATTCGAACCGGCGGAATCGGCAGAAAAGCGTAGCAGAGCGCTGCTTTCATAATAGAGAGGAAAAATCGATGAAAAAATTAACGCAATCAACGAGCCTAGCGCTTGTTCCGCTGCTGCTTCTGCCGGCGGCGGCGGCGGCGCAGGAAGTCGGCAGTGGCGGCGAGCCCGCAGAGCATACCGCGTTTATTCTAAACTCGTTCCTGTTTCTCGTGTGCGGTTTTCTTGTTTTCTGGATGGCGGCCGGATTCGCCATGCTGGAGGCGGGGCTGGTCAGAACAAAGAATACAACAACGCAGCTAACGAAAAACGTCGGGCTGTTTTCGATCGCGAGCATCATGTACTGGCTGGTCGGATACAACCTCATGTATCCGCTCGGAAACTGGTCGATCGGCACCGACGACGGCGGCGGTTTCCTCGGCGCATTCGGCACTGCGGTACTTGAAAGCGTCGGCATCGGCGCAGACGAGGCGGACGATATTGCCTACGCCTCGACCGGGTCCGACTTCTTTTTCCAATTGATGTTCTGCGCCACCGCCGCGTCGATTGTCTCCGGAACTCTGGCGGAGCGAATAAAGCTCTGGCCGTTCTTAATTTTCACCGCCGTCTTGACCGCTTTGATATACCCCATCCAGGCATCCTGGAAATGGGGCGGCGGATTTCTGGATTCGCAATTCGGGTTCCTGGACTTTGCAGGATCCACGGTGGTCCACTCGGTAGGCGGCTGGGCCGCGCTTGCCGGCGCGATACTTCTCGGAGCGCGTACCGGAAAATACCGAAACGGCCAAGTTTTCCCCATTATGGGTTCCAACCTGCCTCTCGCTACGCTCGGCACCTTCATTCTCTGGCTGGGCTGGTTCGGATTTAACGGCGGCTCGCAGCTTGCGCTCGGAAGCGTCGGCGATACCGCCGACGTGAGTCGGATATTCGCCAATACGAATATGGCGGCCGCGGCCGGCGCGGCGACAGCCATGATCCTAACTCAAATCATGTTCAAAAAGGTCGATTTGACACTGGTTCTGAACGGAGCGCTGGCCGGTCTCGTGGCTATCACTGCGGAACCGCTAACCCCTTCGCTGTTCATGGCTCTCGTAATCGGCGGCATCGGCGGCATAATAGTCGTGTTCGGAATTCGTTTCCTCGACAGTTTGAAAATCGACGATGTCGTAGGCGCGATTCCGGTTCATCTCTTCGCCGGCATCTGGGGAACAATCGCGGTCCTTCTCACGAATCCCGATGCAACTCTCATGGGTCAAATCGTTCCAATCTTTATTGTCGGCGCATTTGTCTTCGTCGTGTCCTATGCCGTCTGGTTCGCATTGAAATCGACGATCGGCATTCGCGTAAGCGAAGAAGACGAGGTTGTCGGCCTTGACGCGAGTGAATTGGGAATGGACGCCTATCCCGAATTCACCAACTGAGTAAATCCTTCAACGCATCTGCGAAGCCCGGGCGAAATACCGCCCGGGCTTCGCTATTCCGAGAACCTGCCTGTCGATGGCGGAATAACAGTGCGGGATTCTGGCGATTCGCCGCACTTTTGCAAAATTGTTCTTTTTCCCCATTGCTTGATTCCTATTGGCGCCTTCGCCCGCCTCCGCACTTCCCGTCTTCCCGCCGCGTCCGTTCGCCGAGCCTTGGCCGCGCCCCCGAACGGATGCTAGACCGGCTCTGAAAAAAAGAGCGATGCGGCGCCAAATCAAAGAGCAAATGTTCGCCGGCGATCCGATGGCATCGGACCTCGAATTCGGAGTCGAATGCCGTTCCTCCGATCTGCCGGGCCAGTCGCATATTGAATCCAGAAAACACGCTATGCCGCAATTTAGCCGCTTACGAACATTGCCTGTTCGCAACCGGGGATCACTATACTTGCCTGGATTTCGGAGAATCAACGAAGAGTCTCGGAGATGCATAAAGAGCGTCTACGAGTGAGATCCGGATAGTGCTGCAGACAGGCCCCTGTCGTGATTTTGCCAAGCAAGCCATACGCGCCGCATAGGACCCATACATTCTGGAGATGCGGCTTGAGTTGAACCTTGTTCATTGATGAATCCGGGCAAGACATGCGAGAGTCGCTCCGCGAAATACTAGCAGGCATCGCCGTCGAAAACCGGGTTCTCCGGCCATTGATCCGCCGATTGTCAGATTTGCAGAAAAAGATAATCGGAATGCGTCTTTTCTAGGCCTGCTAGAACGGGGCCGCAAGGAATTCAGGCACGAAGCCCAAATGAACCCGATTGTACTGTCGGCGACTCAACTTGCACGGGAAATTCCGCGCGACGGAACAAATGTGTCCCGAGAACGATTGACCGCTCTTGCCCAAGCCAAGATCGCTTATTGCGAAGCTACATAAAAGCTCTTCAATTATTCGGATGTTTCTGCGTTTGCGTCCATCATCCCGAGATCTGCGCTCCGACCTCGGTCAATAATGCTGCGCAAAGACTACGCGTATCTGTTTGAGCGGTTTTTCTATTTTCTCAACAGCCACGACGATGACCCCATGGGCTACATCGTCTTCGATGAACTGGATAAGAGCGCAAGCCGCGTTCTGCTAAAGCAGGTTGGCAAATATTTTCTCAGCACCGAGAAAGGCAAGATACGATCCCGACTGATTATTCCAGAGCCTTTTTTCGTCCATAGTGACCTGACAACCATGGTGCAAGTGGCGGATCTGGTTGCCTATATCATCAGCTGGGGAGTACGATTGCGCTATATGGATGAGCCGAAACGACACGAATTATCCCGCCTAGCCTGCTCTGTCATTAAACTCCGCTTCACGCAACGTTTGCCATCTGGAGGCGTCAATTATGGCTTCAAGTTGATCCCCGATCTAGGGCGGCCATTGGGCGAGCAATAAAAAAGGCAATGCAGTCGCCTGCAAAGCCTCCACTTGGAGATGTATAGCAGAATTCCCGGCTTGTCAAGTGTCCGTCATTAAATGGGTGTATCTCAAACTTGTTGCAAAGCGATGCGAGAAAGTATTCCGATAGCAGCGCGCCTCTTTATGGGCTGGAAGGTCGGAAACTCACATTCGGCCCAACCAACCATTTTGGGCTACACCCTCATTAAATCTGGCGAAGATTTTGTCGCCGGCATTGTCATTCTCTCACGCAAACACGTTCCTTGCGGACAATTCCGCGTACAAGCTTTGCGACGGAGTTTAAATGGTGGGGCGAATGTAACCGAGTGTATCCGGGAATGCAATCTTCCAAGCGCAGTGCGCAGCGACCTGCAACCGTAATCGGCCCGGCCTGCAATTGTCGTGAATTTCGCTCGAATAATTTGCGTCTATCGGCGGGTCCAAACCCGAATAATGCGCGAATGAGCCTGCGGCACTGTTCGAAACCCTTCAGCTAGTATGGATGCCGAGAATCTCGTCGCTAGGTAGCCGACGGCCGAGCCACCTGCGCGGAGGGAAATGGGAACAGGAAATTTTTGCATTTTTCCCGAACCTATCCCCTTAACGAACTTCCTGAAATCGCCGAATGGGCGACCATTAGCGCTATGATGGCGGTTCGTGGAGGGTTTTCAATGAAATGGTTTCGAACACGTCGACAGATCAAGCATGCAGGACAAATCGTTGAGGCCGATATTCGAGAACCGGGCATCGTGGACTTGGCAATGCAGTTAGTTGCGAGGTGAGAACGCTGATCAACCGAAACACCTTAACTCACGGAGAGCCCTTCAGCTCCGGTGGCGTTTTGAGCGCTTCATGCTTGCCCGGCTTGCCGAATTTCACCAATGTACCACCCGAATTTTGTCCAAAGTAGCCGGTCGTTTTCACCCAAGCTAGTCGCCCAGAGCGACGCTGCGCCGCTCACGACGCCGATGCCAGCCTAATCCTCAACGAGTTCTCCGGGCTCTGGCAGGAGATCGCGCACCCGCTCGCCGCGCGTCTTTCAGATGCTTGATTCCAACGGCGACGGGATCGCCTGTTCGAGTCGGCGCCCGGCTTGCCGAACGCCGAATTCCATTCCGGATTTCAGATCAGACGGCCATGCAGAGATATTTCATTTCAAGGTATTCGTCGATTCCGTGACGCGAGCCTTCGCGGCCTATGCCGGATTGCTTAACTCCGCCGAACGGCGCCGCCTCCGTGGACAGTATCCCGGTATTGATCGCAACCATTCCGTATTCCAAAGCTTCCGCTACGCGCCACACCCGGGATAGGTCCCTCGCATAGAAGTAGGATGCCAGCCCGTGAATGGTATCGTTCGCTTGCTCGATGACTTCATCCTCGGTTTCGAACTTGAATAGAGGAGCGACCGGGCCGAAGGTTTCGTCGCGGGCGATAAGCATGTCCCGCGTTACGTTGGCGATGATCGTCGGCTCGAACCATGTGCCGGCGGAGCCGTGGCGGCTGCCTCCGGCAACGAGTCTTGCGCCTTTTTCGACCGCGTCGGAAATGTGCTCCTCGACCTTTTTGACCGCGTCTTCGGAAATGAGCGGCCCTGTATTGATGCCATCCTGGAAGCCGTCGCCAAGAGTGAGGCCGCCGACCGCGGCCGAAAGCTTTTCGGCGAATTCGTCGTAAATGCCCGACTGCACGTAGATCCTATTCGCGCAAACGCAAGTTTGACCGTTGTTGCGGTACTTGGACAGCATCGCGCCCGCGACCGCGGCATCGACATCGGCATCGTCGAAAACAATAAACGGAGCATTGCCGCCGAGCTCCATCGAGACCTTCTTGATCTGCGACGCGGACTGGCGCATCAGAATGCGGCCCACTTCAGTCGATCCTGTAAATGTAATCTTGCGGACCGTGGGGTTCGTGCAGAATTCCTCTCCGATCTCACGGGATTTTTTCGAAGTAACGACTGAAAACAATCCGGCGGGAATTCCTGCCCGCTCGGCCAGAACAGCAAGAGCTAGCGCGGAGAGCGGCGTTTCGCTTGCCGGCCGCGCGACGAACCCGCAGCCTGCCGCGAATGCGGGTCCCGCCTTTCGCGTGATCATGGCGTTCGGGAAGTTCCATGGCGTGATCGAGGCGACGACGCCGACGGGCTGCTTGATGACGACGATTTTCGTGCCTTTCATCGTAGCCGGAACGGTTTCGCCGTAGACGCGCTTCGCTTCTTCGGCGTACCATTCGACGAAAGACGCGCCGTACGCGATTTCGCCCTTCGACTCGGCGAACGGCTTGCCCATCTCGGCAGTCAGTATCGCCGCCAAGTCGTCCGCATTCTCCATCATGAGATCGTACCACTTGCGCAGAATGTTCGCTCTTTCCTTGCCGGTAAGCGACGCCCATTTCTTCCAGGCGGCTTCGGCCGCATCAATTGCTCGGCGAGCCTCGGCGACGCCGAGATCCGCGACTTCGGTAATGACATCTCCTCGGGAAGGATTCAGGACCGGAAAAGTCGCGCCGTCGTCGGCATCGATCCATTCGCCGGCGACATATGCTTTCGAGACCAGCAGTCCGGGATCTTTAAGCATTGAAGTTATATTGGTTGCATCAAGCATTTCAAACTGTCCTTCTTTGAATTCCGCGCCCGATTAGGCGGATGCGATTTCGATGATTCGAACGCCGCCCTGCCAAGCGCATCCCGCCCCGGCCATAAACTCAGACGCGCGGCCTAGTGTTCCGCTTCGGACGATATAATCATTGCTCGCAGGCAATTCCATGCCTAGCCCGGCAATATTCGCAATTATTCATGTGGAGTCGCCTACGTTCTCTTGCCGACTAGCGAAGCCAGTCCCGATTCGTAGTCGGGATAGGTAGGCGAAAAGCCTAGCTGCCGCTTGATTTTCGCGTTGGAAACTCTCTTTGACTCGCCATAGAAGCTGCGCGCCATGGGCGACATGTCGGCGCGTTCGAACGGAACCTCTTTCGGGGGCGGCAAGCCCAGCAATTCGGAGCCGAACGCAACGACATCCTGCGGCGCCGCCGGCAGGTCGTCGCAAAGATTGTAAATCTCTCCGGGCTCCGGTTTGGCGATAGAGGCCGACAGGGCTACGGCGATGTCTTCGACATGGATGCGGTTGAAGACTTGATTTTTCTTGATAACGCGGCGCCCTCGCCCGGATTTCAAAGATTCGAGAGGGCCTCGCCCCGGACCGTATATCCCTGCCAGGCGAAATATGTGCAATGGCAGTCCGTTTTCCGCCGCCAGTGTCTGCCAGGCTCTCTCCGCAGCCACTCTCCGCCGCCCCCTTTCGGTAGAAGGGGACGGCGGCGCCGACTCATCGACCCAATCGCCGCCCCGGTCGCCGTACACGGCGGTCGTTGACAGATAGCCCGCCCATTTTTTTCGATGCGCCGAAGCCGCGATTTCCCTGCCGTGGGATTCAAGCACAGGATCGCCGCGCTCGCCGGGCGCAATGGACACAAGCAGATGCGTCGCGTCTTCAATCGCCGGTCCCAGGTCGCCGCCTGGCCAGATAATCGCGCGAATTCGATTCCGCTCCGCCTCGGCGGCTTTCCGGTGCGAACGCGTCGTGCCGTACACCTTCCAATCGCTCGCTGCGAGAAGGAGTCGGGAAAGCGCTTGAGCGCAATAGCCGTATCCGAAGCAAAGAAGCGTTTTCGTCAAGTCGGATTTTCCGTCAATTTCGAATTCGACCTCCGGGAGAGCCCGTCGCAGCCGCTTAGCCTGGCCAGGGCCCAGCGCGCGGCGTCGGCGACCGCAGGGTCGGGATCGGAAAGCAGCCGCTCGGCGGCGCTTGCAAGTTCGCGGTTGCCCGAGTTTCCAATCGCGTAGAGCGCGTTTCTCACCATGCGGTTGCGGCCGGTTCGCTTTATCGGCGATCCGCGGAATTTCCGTCTGAAGCCGGCGTCGTCCAGTCCCGCGATTTCCGCTAGCTCCGGCGCATTCGGGATATGGGGCGCATGATAGCGCAGCTCGCTTGCCGCCGTTGCGAACTTGTTCCAGGGGCAGACGGCGAGGCAATCGTCGCAACCGTAAATCCTGTTGCCAAGGAGAGGGCGGAGAGATTCATCGACCTGCCCCTTATGCTCAATCGTCAAATAGGAAATGCAGCGACGGGCATCCAGCTGGTAGGGCGCCGGGAACGCATCGGTTGGACAGGCGTCCAGGCAGCGGCGGCAGCTTCCGCACCGGTCCGCCTCGGGCTCGTCGCGAGGAAGATCGACAGTGGTAAAGATAGCGCCCAGGAAGAACCAGTTGCCCAATTGCCGGCTTAGCAAATTCGTATGCTTGCCCTGCCAACCGATTCCCGCGGCCTCGGCTAGCGGCTTTTCCATCACCGGCGCGGTATCGACAAAAACTTTGATTTCGGCGCCTTCGGCTTGCTCGAGCAGCCATCGCCCTACACGCTTGAGTCTCTTTTTCACCAGAACGTGGTAGTCGCGATTTTGCGCGTAGGCGGAGACGGCGCCCCTATCGGTCTGCCTCAGGATTTCCAGAGGATCGAACCCGGGAGCGTAGGATTCCGCCGCCATGACGACAGACCGAGCCTCCGGCCAGAGAGACGACGGATCGCATCTCCATTCAAAGCGACGCTCCATCCACTCCATCGTTCCATGTCGGTTTTTCGCGAGAAACTCCGCTAGCCGTCTCCGAGCCCGAGGTATGGACGACGGCGAACAAATGCCTACGGCATCGAATCCTTCCGCGAGCGCCTCGCGCTTCAAATTTTCGGCGAGCGACTTCAAAAATCCAAATCTGTGTAAATGGGCTTCGGCTGGAATCCCGGAATGTAGTCCAATAGCAGCGATCGGAACGCGGGACGGGACTTCAAAGCCGAGTACCACGGCTTGACCAAGTCGCTTCGGCTCCAATCAATGTCGTCAAGGTAATCCACGCACGACAAGTGCGCCGAAGCCGCAAAATCGGCGAGCGTGATCTGGTCGCCGGCAAGCCAGCGCCTCTCGTTCAGCAGCCTGTGAAGATAGTCGATATGGTCCGGCAGCTTGCCCAGCGCGAATCGCAGATTGGCGCTGTCCGGGACTCCCCTCTTCTGAATGAGCTTGAACATGCGTTCATCGAGCAGCCTCGAAGTTACCTCCGAATTGAATTTGCCGTCGAACCAGAAAACCAGCCTCCGAACTTCGTACAGCTGTTCGGGATCTTCGGGCAGAAGCGGCGGATCGGGAAAAATCGCTTCGAGATATTCGCATATCGCCTGGCTGTCGCTGAATAGCTTGCCGTTCATTTTCAGCAGAGGGACCTTTCCCGACGGATTGATCATCAGGAATTCGGGACGATTTTTCCAGAATTGCTCCTCGATCGTCTCGATCTCGATTTTTTTCTCCGCCAGCACCATTCGCAATTTTCGGCAGAACGGCGACAACGGGTAATGGTACAGAGTTACTGAATGCTGCATGTCCTACCTCGCAATTGAATTGACTCCTGCTGCATCTCGTCTCGCGTCTTCCTCGATCAGGAGCTCAGGCACGACGCGCGCCCGTCCCGATCGATTGTCGAAGCTCCGTCGGCGATTAGCGCCGCCCTGCGAGCTTGCTCCGGAGACAGGTCGCTGGCGACCATGTTCCTGGGATCCATAAGAACCGCCGCGAGCCGCGACGCCTGGTCCAAGTCCAGTTCCGATGCATCCAGGCCGAAATTCTCGGTCGCGGCGGCCTGAATGCCGAACACGCCCTCGCCGAATTCGGCGAAATTCATGTAGATTTCAAGCACCCTCCTTTTTGACCAGAACGCTTCGATTCCGAATGCGATGAGAGTTTCCGGCAACCTAATCGCCTTGGATTCGCTTGGCCAAAGCATAACGATGCTCGCGGTCTGCTGGCTTATTGTCGATGCGCTTAAATTGCCGCCCCGAACTATGGAATTGCGGACGGCATTCGGATCTATTCCCCAGTGAAGGCAAAAATTCGCGTCCTCGGCCGCGACGAGCGCGCGATGCACGTGGGGCGGAACGTCTTCGAATTCTATCCATTCCCGCTTGGTTTCCCCCAAGCGGAGATGCTCGCTCGCCGCAAGGATAGTCGTGGGTGGATCGACAATTGAATAAAGCCCTGCCAGCCCTATCCAGACCGCAAAAATCGCGGCTATCCCCCGCGCCAGCCATTTTCCGACTAGAAGAGGCATGCGAAGAATGCTGCCGATTCGACTTTTCTGCGCCTGTTGCTGCTCGGTTGCCATGCATGCATATATACATGTCGGCATCGACCGGAAAAGCAATTCTTGGCGATTTTCGCCTCGAAAACGATATCAAGCTGTCCGGCGCTCCTCCTCCAAACCAAGTGGATGCGGCAGATGAGCCAGCATTTCCTTCGGACAAATCTGGATGAAGTTTCGGCATTGAATGTCCCAGTTCAGCAAGATTTCCTCGCCTTTTCGGCTTCCGGTAAACTTAACATGCTGCGCGATCAAATCCCGCGCCTGGTTTTGCCAGTATTCGACCTCGAGCCGGCCGACCGCAAGAGAATCGAGGTTGAAATTCACGGCAGCCGTATTTTCGGAATCGTAGACGTAGGCCATTCCTCCGGTCATTCCCGCGCCGAAATTCGCGCCGATTTCGCCTAGAATCACGGCGACTCCGCCGGTCATGTATTCGCAGCCGTTGGAACCGCACCCCTCGACTACGACCTCCGCGCCGGAATTCCTTACGCAGAATCGCTCTCCCGCCCGTCCGGACGCGAATAGCTTTCCGGATGTCGCGCCGTATAGCACGGTGTTGCCGATAATGGTGTTTTCGGCGGCTGCAAAGCGCGAGCGAGCCGCCGGGCGAACGCTGATCAAGCCGCCGGACAGCCCTTTCCCGACATAGTCGTTCGCATCGCCGACCACTTCGATCATGAGGCCTCGAACGCTGAACGCGCCAAGCGACTGCCCTGCCGAGCCGGTCAATTCCACCTTCAGGTGATCCGGCTGCAGGTTATTGTTCATGCCGAATTTTTTAACGATTAGAGACGACGCCCTGGCGCCGACCGTTCGATGCGTGTTGCGCACCATGTACGACAGCTGCATCTTTTCGCCGCCGGAGAAGAACGGCTGCGCGTCCCTGATGATCTCGGCGTCCAGGGTATCCGGGACTTCGTTTCGCGGCCTGATCCGGGAGAAATCGACCGCGTTCGATTCGTCCATCGTGATCAGAAGGGGATTCAGGTCGAGATCGTCGAGAAAATCGGCTCCCCTTGAAATTTGCGTCAGCAGGTCGGCTCGCCCGACGATTTCATCGATGGAGCGGGCGCCGATCTCGGCAAGGATTTCGCGGATCTCCTGCGCGTAGAACGTCATGAGATTGACGACTTTCTCGGCCGTGCCCGAGAATTTAGCGCGCAGCCTTTCATCTTGCGTGCATACGCCGACCGGGCACGTGTTGGACTGGCACTGGCGCACCATTATGCATCCCATGGCGACCAGGGCGGCCGTTCCGATTCCGAATTCTTCGGCGCCGAGCATCGCCGCGATTACGATGTCCTTTCCGGTTCGAAGCCCGCCGTCGGTTCGCACCACCAGCCGGTCTCTCAGGTTGTTCAGCGTAAGGATTTGATGCGTCTCGGCGAGGCCGATTTCCCATGGAAGCCCCGCAAATTTAATGGATGTCGCAGGCGATGCTCCGGTTCCGCCGCTATGCCCCGACACCAGAATGACATCGGCCTTCGCTTTCGCCACGCCTGCCGCGATCGTGCCGATCCCGCTAGAGGACACGAGCTTGACCGTGACCTTCGCCCTGGGATTGATCTGCTTCAAATCGAAAATCAGCTGCGCGAGATCCTCGATGGAGTAGATGTCGTGGTGGGGCGGCGGCGAGATCAGCGTGACGCCTTTCGTCGAATGCCGAAGGCGGGCGATCAAATCCGTAACCTTCAGCCCCGGAAGCTGGCCGCCTTCGCCGGGCTTCGCCCCCTGGGCGATTTTAATTTCCAGTTCGACGCAATTATTCAGATATTCGGCCGTTACGCCGAACCTGCCGCTGGCGACCTGCTTGATCCGCGCCGAAGGGTTGTCGCCGTTCGGGTCCGGAAACGAATGCGCGGGGTCTTCGCCGCCCTCGCCCGAGTCGCTTTTGGCTCCGATTCTATTCATTGCCACATTTAGAGTCTTGTGGGCCTCCGGGCTCAGCGCGCCGAGCGACATTCCCGGCGTAACGAATCGTTTTCTGATCGACGTGATGGATTCCACGCTGTCGATGGAAATCGACTTCGCGGCAGAGTATTTGATGTCGAGCATGTCCCGAAGCTGTATCGGAGCGCCGGAACGCATGCGCTCGCTGTACTGCTTCCAAAGATCGTAGTCGCCGCTGTCGCATGCGGCTTGAAGCAAATGCATGGACTGAGCTTCCCAGGCATGCGCCTCGCCGGATCGTCGAGCCTTGTAGAAGCCTCCGATCGGCAGAAGTTTCGCCGATTCGCTCCAGCCCTTCCGGTGCGCCGCGATCTGGTTCCGCTGAATGCCCGAGACTCCGATTCCCGAAATCCGCGTCTGCATGCCGGGAAAATATTCCGCCACCATCGCCCGCGAAAGCCCGACAGCCTCGAAATTCAATCCGCCGCGGTAGGACGACACGACGGAAATTCCCATCTTCGACATGATTTTCAAAAGGCCCTGGTCCATGGCATGGCGATAGCTCTCGACCGCATTCTCCAGCGTCATGTCGAGCAGACCCCGCGAAATTCGGTCCGCGAGGCTGTCCTGCGCCAAATACGGATTGACGATGCTGGTTCCGCACCCGATCAAGACGGCGTAATAATGCGGATCCATGCATTCGCCGGACCGTGCGATTATGGACGCGAATGTTCTCAATCCCTTTCTGGTCAGCCAGCTGTGCACGGCGCTTGCAACCAGAATCATCGGCATGGGAACCTTGTCGCGGCTTTGAAGATGGTCCGTCAGTACGAGTTGCGACGCGCCGGAGCGCACCGCGTCTTCCGCCTCGGTGCGCACCCGCTCCAGGTGGAGCTTAAGAGCCCCCTGACCTTCGGCGGCGGGGAAGGTGCAATCGATTTCAGCAACTTCGTCTCCGAATCTTTCGACGATCGCGTCGAACAGCGCATTGCTTGCAAAGGGGGATTCGAGGGTCAGCACGGCCGCCTGCTCGGAATCTTCGTCCAGCATGTTTTTTAGATTTCCGAACCGCGTCTTCAGGCTCATGACACGGAATTCCCGCAGCGAGTCGATCGGCGGATTCGTTACCTGGCTGAAATTTTGCCTGAAATAATGGCTGAGCGGCCGGTACTGCGTGGATAGCACCGCTAGAGGCGTATCGTCGCCCATCGACGCGACGACTTCCTTGCCGTCCTCCGCCATGGGAGCCAGTATCGTTTCCAAATCCTCTAGGGAGAACCCGGCCGCAATTTGCCTCTTCCTAAGCTCATCGCCGGAAAACAAGGATGTCTCGTCGAGCTTTCCGACATCCTTTTCCAGGGCCGTAATCCTGGCGACCCATTCTCCGAATGGCTGCCTTGCCGCCAGGGCGTCCTTCAGTTCCTTGTCGAGATACAGTTTCTTTTCCGTCAGATTCACTCCGACCATCTGTCCCGGCCCCAAGGCTCCCTTGATCCGGATTTTAGCCTCGTCGACCGGAACCAGGCCGATTTCCGAACCCGCGACCAGCAGCCCGTCTTCGCTTACGAGGTATCGCATGGGCCTTAGGCCGTTGCGGTCCATCCCGGCGCATACCCAGTGCCCGTCCGTCATCGCCAGGGCGGCCGGCCCGTCCCAGGGCTCCATGATCGTATTGCAGTAGGAGTACATGTCCCTCCAGCTCTGCGGCATCTCGCCGCTCTTTTCCGAGTACGCCTCCGGGATCAGGACGGTTTTCGACATGGGCGCGTTGCGGCCCGCTCTGACAATAACCTCGAAAACCGAATCCAGAGCGGCGGAATCCGAAGATCCCGGCGCCACGATCGGCTTGATGTCGTCCGCGAAATCGCCGAAATTCGCCGAAGCCATTCGGATTTCATGGCTCCGCATCCAGTTGAGGTTGCCCTTCAACGTATTGATTTCCCCGTTATGCGCGAGCATCCGGAACGGCTGGGCGAGCCACCACTGCGGGAACGTATTCGTGGAGTACCTCTGATGGAAGATCGCGAACGACGAAATAAACCGCTCGTCCTTCAAATCCGGGTAGAATTCGGCGACCTGCTCCGCGAGCATCATCCCCTTGTAGATGACGGAGCGGCACGACAGGGAGCAGACGTAGAAGTCGGAGATTTTCGCTTCCGAGACTTCGCGTTCGATCCGGCGCCGAATGATGAAGAGCTCGCGCTCGAATGATTCCTCGTCGGCGCCCGTGGCGTTCGCGATCAGAATCTGCTCGATCTCCGGCCTGGTCGAATTGGCCTTGTCGCCGAGAACGTCGGTGTTGACGGGCACATGCCGCCAGCCGTAAATCACGTGGCCGGCGCGCAGAACTTCCGATTCCACGATCGTCCGGCAAATTTCCTGGGCGCCGAAATCCGTCCTCGGAAGGAAAACCATGCCAAGCGCGATTCGGCTTTCCCCGATAGGCTCGTGCCCGGTGCGACGAACCAGATTCTCGACGAATTCTTCGGGAATCTGCAAATGCAGCCCCGCGCCGTCGCCGGTTTTTCCGTCGGCGTCCACGGCCCCCCGGTGCCAGACGGATTTCAGGGCTCCGATGCCGAATTCAACAACTCTGCGCGAGGGCTCCGCGTTGATGGCCGCAACCAGCCCCACGCCGCACGAATCATGCTCGAATTCGGGACTGTAGAGCCCGTCCCTTTCGAATCGTTCCTGCAGCTCTTTTCGTTCAGCCGCCCATTTTTCTGAAATTTTCGTCATGTCTCCAGCCCGGTTCATGCATGCAGGCAATCAAGCACAGGGTTATGCCGCCGCCAGTTTTCTGGTTTCCAGCCACGACAGAATCGAATCCGCGGCTTCGCGCCCGTCCCGTATCGCCCAGACGACGAGGCTCGCTCCTCTCACGATATCTCCCGCGGCATAGACTCCCGGCAAATTGGTTTCGTGGCTTCTGAAATTCGCCCTAACCGTTCCCCAGCGGGAAAATTCGAGGCTTCCGGCATTCCAAAGCGATTTCAAGTCTTCAGGTTCAAAGCCGAGAGCCTTGATTACGAGGTCGGCATCCTCCGTATAATCCGCGCCGTCGACGGGCTCGGGCTTTCTTCTGCCGGTCGAATCGGCGCCGCCAAGCTTCATGCGCGCCACTCGAACCTTGGAAACGCCGCCCGCGCCGTTGAACGCCTTCGGCGCCGTCAACCACACGAACTGGACGCCTTCCTCCTCGGCATTCGCCACTTCGCGCCGCGAACCCGGCATGTTTTCGCGATCCCGCCTATAAAGGCAGCGAACCGACTTGGCCCCCTGGCGAACCGCGGTGCGAACGCAGTCCATCGCGGTATCGCCTCCTCCGACGACCACGACGCGCTTCCCGTCGGCGTTCAGGCCGCCGCCATCGTATTCCGGCACTGCGTCGCCGAATCCGCTGCGGTTGGAAACCTCGAGGTAATCGATCGCCTGGACAATTCCCGGCAGCCCCGAACCCGGCCCGCCGATATCGCGAGACTTGTAGACCCCGGATGCAATAAGAACCGCATCGTGCCCGGCTCGCAATTCTTCGAACGAAACGTCCTTTCCGATTTCGCAATTCAGCCTGAACTCGACCCCGCCTTCTTCGAGCTGCCGGATTCTTTTCATGACAACCTGCTTTTCCAGCTTGAATCCGGGAATTCCATAGGTCAGCAGCCCGCCGGCGCGATCCTTGCGCTCGTAAACCGTCGCCTGCAATCCCGCGCGGCGCAGGCGATCGGCGGCGGCGAGCCCCGCCGGTCCCGAACCGACGATGCCGACCGTCTCCGGTCGCTCCACCAGGGGCTTGATGGACTCGACCCAGCCTTTGCTCCATGCGAGGTCGGTCAGGAATTTTTCCACGGAGCCGATGGTCACGGTTCCGTGCCCCGACCGTTCAATGACGCAGTTGCCTTCGCACAGCCTGTCCTGAGGGCAGATCCTGCCGCAAATTTCCGGAAACGTATTCGTGGACTGGCTTAGCTCGTAGGCCTCCCTCAGCCGCCCCTCGGCCGTAAGCTTGAGCCAATCCGGAATATTGTTGTGAAGCGGACAGTGAGTCTGGCAGAACGGCACGCCGCACTGCGAGCATCTGGAGGATTGCTCCGCAGCCTTGCCGGGCGAGTATTCGTCGTAGATTTCAAGAAAATCGTCGGCGCGAGCGTCTGCAGGCCTTTTGGCCGGCATCTCCATTCCAATATCGACAAAGGTCAGCATTCTGTTTCCCGGCATGGCGATTCCATCCACAATCTTCACGACAATTTTATTTTATCCGCCCCGACGCGCCATGTAAAGTCATAGCTTATGACCTAAAGCCAGGGAAACGGAGTGCAAGCTAGGCGGCGGCGGCGCCTTTCGCGTATTTTAGGTCAATCATTATTACTTAATTTTTCAATTTTTTCAAGCAATATGCCGACCGCAGCGCGGCATTCGCGCGATTCGGGAATCCAGATGCCAATTTTTCATCTTGCACTGGTTGCCTTGCTGCAGGGCGCAACCGAGTTCTTGCCCGTCTCCTCGTCGGGGCACTTGGTGCTGCTTCCGCATATTTTGCAAATCGAGGATCAGGGACGGCTAATCGACGTCGCCGCGCATGTCGGCACCCTTGGAGCGGTCATCGCATATTTTTTTCGCGATTTCCGCCGCGTCTGCCTTGGCGTCGCGCAATTGCTGCTTCGGAAGTCCGAAAATCGAGAGGCGAAGTCGGCGATGCTTCTCTTCGTCGCAACGGTTCCGGTCGGAATCGCGGGAGCGGGGCTCGAATTGAGCGGGCTAGCGAACGCCCTGCGGGAATCTCCCCAAATTATCGGCTGGACGACTCTGCTATTCGGCTTGCTGCTGCTTTGGGCGGACAAGCGAGGAGGCTCGTCCCGCTCGTTTCGCAACTGGAATTTTCGCGACGCCTTGATTTTGGGGGCGTGGCAGGCCGCGGCGCTGATTCCGGGAACTTCGCGGTCGGGCGCCGTCATTACCGCGGCTAGATTCCTCGGCTACGAACGAAGCGAGGCCGCGAGGCTCGCCATGCTGATGTCGATTCCCGCGATTCTCGGCGCAGGAATTTTGACCGGTTCCGGCGCAATAATGAACGCCGCGGCAACGGCGCTAGCCGATGCCGCCATTGTCGCCGCAATCTCCTTTTGCGCCGCTCTCGCCGCGCTGGCCTTAATGATGAAATTCCTCGCAATAACGGATTATACGCCTTACGTCGCCTATAGAATCGTTCTCGGCATAGCCATCATCGCGATTTTCTAGCGGCGGCGCGCCCCACTTCGAAAAATTTGCGGGCATCTCGATTACGACCGGCTTCCGCGATCCAATCGTCGAATAAATGGACCGGAAAACTGAACGCAAGGTTGATTGCCGGTCGAAAACTCGTTCGCTTGTCAAGTCTTAATGATTCAACGAAGACAACCGCTGGAAAACTAGCATCGCGGTCGACAAGTCAGCCTTGCAAGAGGCAGGCCAAGTTTCGGAGCTATCCGGCAACTATGCTTCGGGATCTCATTCTGACAGCTTTTCTTGCTCGGCGGGGCGAGTAGGCGAGCGAATCTATAACCTCGCCGCATTCGCAATAATTCCCGGCCCGCGACGCAATTGCGAAGGCTAGTACATTATCCCTCCCGCAGGCCAAATAAGCTCGAATTATTGCAATCATGCCGAATCGCAGCGAATCCACTCAAGAATCGCAAAAAATTCGACGCCATGCGAGAACCGCGCTTCGGATTCAGGCCCGACTTCCAACAATCGAAAAAAGAGTGTATGATGCCTAGCGGCTGCGATTGGAAAATCAAGAGGTGATGCATGATGAAACTCCCGGCAATGGCCGCATGGATGATCTTGCTCGCCATGCCCGCAACTGCGGACATATCGATTGACGGCGACCCCGCTCTCGGCCTGGGAACCTCGGGACCTCCCGAGGAATGCGTTCCGACCGAAGCCGGGCTGGAAGAATGCCTTCGCGAATCTTCCCAAGATACGCATGGCACGAGCCTGTCATCGGATGACTTGCCCGACGGACTTTCGATATCCGGAAATGCAAGCATGGGCGTAATATACGACGGCAATGATTTTAACGTGAAGCACAATGTCTCGGTCGAAATTCATTTCTCGACTAGCATCGGCAGGGGAACCATCGCCGGAAGCCATCTATCGCTTGAATCGAATTGAACCGGTCGCATTTTGCCTGAATCGGCTCGTGCGAAAGCTATGTTCGGACCGGTTCGCATGTTCATTGCCGCTTCCGGCTAATCAAGCAATGCGTGGCAAGCGCGATTCGCGGCATGCAATTCCGCATAGGCCGCTCATTGGTCGGCTGCCGTGAATTGAACGTTGGGCGATGCCGACTATTCGCGGGTCAGGCGCCGTTGCCGTTAGGCTTCATTTCGTCGCTTGATTCGTGAATTTCGGCAAATTGACCAGCATGCCGATAGCAGTAAAGATATTCCGGCAGAATCAAATCCATCGCCGTAGGCTGAATTTCCAGATCATCGAATGTCAGCGAATCGGGTCCGACGACGTTGTCCCGCGACAGCTGCTTGATCTGGTCGCGCGTCAGGATGCGATTTTGGAAAAGCCCTCCGGAAACGAACTGAAGGACATCCAGCGACCCGGCAAGCGGGCGCGCCGCGAAAACCGGCAGGTTCAGGACAAGCCTTTTTCGCCTAATAACATCCAGCATCCGCATCATCAGCGTACGGAAATCTTCAACCGTCGGCCCGCCTAGCTCGTAAATTCCAGGCTCGGCCATTCCATTCGCCGCCAAATTCGCCGCCTTCGCCAGATCTCCCACATATACGGGCTGGAATTTTGTTGCGGCGCCGACAATGGGCAGGACCAATGAAAGTCGCGCCATTTTAGCAAATCTGTTGAAAAATTCGTCCTCGGCACCGAATACGACCGACGGGCGCAGTATTACCGCGCCTGGAAATTCTCTTTGAACCGCAGCTTCGCCCGCGCCTTTCGTGCGAGCATATTCGCTTTCGCTACCGGTATCGGCGCCGATAGAGGAAAAATGGACGAGGCGGTCCGCGCCCGATTCCGCGGCCGCTCTGGCAATGCTAGCGGCGCCGTCGACATGGACGGAGGAAAATTTTTGACGGCCGGATTCGGATAGAATCCCCACGCAATTTACGACCGCGCTGCACCCTTGAACGACCGCTTGAACAGATGCTTCGTTCCTTACATTCGCAAGCACCGGCTCAACCTGCCCCGGCACGCCGAATGTGCGAACGAACAAGGCCTCGTTGGGTCGTCTTACGGCGACAAGCACTCGCCATCCCTCGCTGGCGAGCCGCTTGGCCACGTAGCGTCCAATAAATCCGGAACCGCCGAAAATTGCTGCAATATTCGACAAGTACGCCTCCAATGTCAGGTTGAATTCGCCTTTACAACTTTAATCGACGGCAATCAATTTAAACCTGCTGTTTCAGTACGGTATTTTCGAGCGTCGGCATACGGCTGATGATTGAGATTTCACTTCGAATTTCATCCCGGCTCATTCCGTTTCCAAAGGCAGTCTAAATTTGAGGCATGTCGATATTCGGCAGACGCGCTACTTCAGCTTCCTTGCAAGGCTAAAGCACGCATTGAAGGCGTCGAACGCAGCCGTTGCAGCTGGCCTCGGACGGCCTGAGTCCGGAGGTCGCCTGCGCCAGCGCTACAGAAGCCCGGCGCAGGCGGAGCGCGTGGGTCGCCGCAGGCCGGCGACGAAGCGCCAGCGGACGATTCTTTTCGAATTTTCACGTAACGCGAAAACGGCGGGGACATCGCCGCCCATGCCCTTCCCAACCTATTGGACATCATCATGAACTGCTCGCCGAACTGGATCGGCGGGAAGGCGGCGAAAGGCATCGACAGCTCCTATTCATTCGCCGTTCCGGAATCGTTCAAGGCTCCGTCCCGCTTCGATTGATCATGGAGAGTACCCGCCGACTGTCGAAAACCGGGAACGGAGATGCGCGCCTGGACGGGAAGCCGGATCCAGACCACGACGGGAGAGCAACCCGGTCAAGACTATAGCCGGGAATTGGAAATCCGGTCCGATAGACTCCGAATCAGGTGGACGACCGGTCCCTCCCGATCAACCGCAACCTTCAGTCGCCCGCCGATTTCGTTGCCGACGGCCTCCGCGGCATCATACGTCGCATTGCGTAGGAGGAAATCAACCGGGACAGCGAATATTGCCTCGGCCGAAATGCGATCGCTGGAAGTTGCAGGCGGATTCTCCGGTTGGGTCGAGTTGCCTGGATTGAGCAAATTTGCATGTTATGCCAATTCGGGAAATCGCCAACTCACGAAAAAAATACTGCCGCCTGTTTTCCGCCATCCTTCCGCAGTCCGGCGCGGCAGTCGACTGCGGCCGCCTTGAGTCGCCGATCCTTGACTGCGCCGGCTGGCACAGCCCCGAAGCGCTGGAAATCCCGGCCAACGTCTCTTTGCCGCTCCTACCGCCTTGCGGCCCGGAACGGAACTCGGATGAAACGGCCTTACGGTTCCTGAAGGCGCGCTACTTTGCAATCCGGTTTTTTGCAACCGCAGGTGCCGTGAAGGAGAAGGCCGGCGCGGTCAGGCCGCGCTTCACTGAATCCTCCGATCGGATCCGTTCGCTCGGCGACTGAGCCCGTGAGAATTGGCGTGTGAATCATCGAGGGAAAACTCAATGCGTCCAGACTAGGCCGGTTTCGCGAGATAGTTTCCGGGATTGATAATATAGGGATAGCGACGGCTAACGCACGGAAATGACTTTGCCGCAGGGTTCAAGACGCATAGTAGCGGGAACAATCGCTTTAAAGCCTTGACTTACCATTTGAGCGGCCTTATCCGACTCGCCTGCATTCGCTTTCTTATGCCCAGATGGCGGAATTGGTAGACGCGCTGGCTTCAGGTGCCAGTGTCCTTAAGGACGTGGAGGTTCGAGTCCTCTTCTGGGCACCATTTCTTTCGAGCATAGATGCGCATAACTGCTCAAAAACATTGAACTTTTGTCCGATTTCGGGCTATCATTCTGAACATAGCTGAACGCCGGATACCCCCAAAAAACATACATTTGGGGGTATCGGCGCGCGTTTTTGAGGATGATTCCCCCATGGCTCTTTCCGACCTGAAGATCGGATAAGCGAAGAATCGAGAGAAGCCATAAAAGCTGGCCGATGGAGGCGGTTTGTTCCTCCTGGTGAAACCAACGGCTCAAAGCTGTGGCAGCAAAAGTACCGTTTCTTGGGTAAGGAACAGTTGCTGTCCCAAGGAAGGGATTCCTTGAGCACAGCGCAATCAAACAGGCCTTTGAAAAACCGTACGGCTATACCTGCGACGAAGATGGCATCCGCCATTCGATGACAAACAAGGGTGCGCCTAATGTCGGTCTGGATGAAGCCATGTTAACGTTCAGCGTCTGCGCGACCGGAGCAGCCTACCCGATCAAGAAGCACATCAACTGAATGATCATTGTCTGACCAGATGCGTTCACTTACCATTGCAGTTGTTTGCGCAGTGTTTTTATGAAAGGCTGGATTTCACTGATCCCAAGGACGGAGGAACTACCCGATGCCGAATCCCGAAAGAATAATAGGAGATAAGAAAGTCCTCGACGCGTTTAAGAAGGCATCAGCTCGAAAAATGACACGAGAAGAGCGCCATCAACAGAAAGTGTCGTTCATATTGGGCACGATTGGGAGTGACAGCACGATTACACGTGAAGATGTACAGAGAATTCTTGAAGAACATGACGGGTAATTCGTAGACCATGATCCTTTACGAACTGTGCGGAGAGAGGGAAGATCATCCGACCTACAAGAACATGATGGTTGAGAACGGTAACCGACATTACGGCTTCCTGAGATCCGCCGTGGACGCCGCTCTCTCCATTGAGCGACCGTTTCTTTCACAGACCGTATTGAAGGCCATCAATTACCATACAATCGCCTGCCTCCACTCCTACGCAGGAGAATAACGTCCCTGCGAGGTAACCGTTGGGTCTTACCATCCTCCCCAACACTATCGCGTCGGCGCATTGATGGACGACTTTGTCAATTATGTGAACCGGTATTGGGATACCTATGAGCCGGTTATTCTGTCCGCCTATGTGCTCTGGCGGTTGAACCACATTCATCCTTTCATAAACGGCAATGGAAGGACAGCAAGGGCGGCGTGTTACTTTGTGCTTTGTCTAAAGTTAAAAGCCTGGCTTCCTGGGTCGACCACAGTTCCGGAACTGCTCTGTTTACCCCAGATCAAGCAAAAGTACTACACCGCTCTGCAGCAAGTGGATCAAACAAATGAAAACGGTACGGTAAATAACCTCGATCCTGTTGTTCTGCTGCTGAACGATGTTCTGGTGACTCAGTTTCGGAGCATTGCAGGTGAGTCTGGCAATAATTAGATTTGGTTTGATGTCTTCCAGCTGAAATAGTGCTCCTGAGGTGCGCTCTCGTGTCCTTCAGCGTAAAATTCACATCCCATTGCCTATGAATGGCATGAGAGAGGTAATGTCTGCAGCGGTTTCGCCGTTTTCAGGGAGCACCTGCATGGTCTTCATCCCTCGCCCAGTGTGTGATCTATCTGCGGTTGTGGAACTACGCACCAACGCATGACCGAAATCATTTCTCTCGTAACAAGCGTTGCTGCGAGCCTGTCGGCCATTACAGCTCCGATTGTAATGCAGCAAAACTACAAGCAGCGGTCCGCATTCTACCGACCGGAACCGGTTCTCGTTAGAACAAACATACAGTCAACGTCGGACTAGGACGGGTCTGTTCCAGATGAGTGCAAAAAAGAACGTTAAGCGCTGACAACGCGCTTTCCTTAATCCCACAAGTTGCCGTTTGGATCAACATACCGGTAGAGAGGTGTAGAGAGTTGCGGGGCGGATACGGAGTTCCTTGCAAAATTAGGAAACCGACGTATCGCGGCTTGCCATGGCAGCCTGGGCCATGCGGACTTATCAATGCAACGTACTTGACGCACTAATATTTATTTTCCTTTTCCAGTAACTGCTCGGGCCCCACTGTCTCGGATTATTCGTTAATTTCGTTGCTCTTCACGCTTTCCGGGGTGCGGTCCGTGCCTGATGCGGCGCGATCATTGCGGCGGCGTCTCCGGCGAGCGCGTTTTGGATGGCGACGAGAGGATTGTAGCCGAGTGCCGCCATTGAGCTCGGATAACTGGAGGTCCGGCGCCAGGCTTTGGCCTGGAGTTGGGTCCGGAAGCATCCCGAGACCTTGATCTTGACCTTTGCCATCCGGACCGGCTGTGAAGCGCAGGATGGACTCTTCGTGCATCGCGAGGCGCTCGTTCAGGTTGTGTGCGTCGGACTTTGCGATCCGTCCGCGTTTCCCTTTCGGTCGCGGCGGGATTTCGCACAACTCGCTGCCGCCCTTGCGCTGCGCAGTCTCGTCCTTGTCCGTCTGCGACCTCTTGCGAGGCGTCCTTTCCAGCAGGACGGTGATCAGGATGCCCAGCAGGGTGACGAGGGCACGGAACGATGCATCGACATCCCGGGACACCTTGCCGTCGGCGCGCAGCGCCGCGATGCGGGCCTTCGTGTCCTCGAACTCCTGGCGCAGCGATGCCGCGTTCACCTTCGCCATCCCTCGGCCTCCACCGCCATGACCGCGGCCAGCACGGCGAGCCGCTCGCCCGGCGGCATCGCCCGGTAGCGTCGCGCCCAGCTAGCCGCTTTGCTCTTGATGCGCCGGCG
>MKWU01000371.1_pt1 | contig 85662 bp, 79 predicted proteins | sample 809101 | NCBI WGS metagenome assembly MKWU01 (sample SAMN05860141, study PRJNA318959) | sponge metagenome | host: Aplysina aerophoba | place: Slovenia: Piran, Adriatic Sea, Gulf of Piran | collected 2013-05-07 | reverse complement strand
CAAAAAGTTGACCGTCTGAACTCTCAGTATTATCGTTAAGACACCAGAATGTAGTGCCAGAAGAAAAAAATCGACCCGCTAACCCCCCGAATTATAATGACTTTCATTTACCTATGTTAAACTTGGGTTAAGAGATCGGAGAATCGCGACGCGCGCGGTTCCTGGCGAAAGGAGAAACCGATGCTTTGGGGCTTGCTGGGCAAGAAGACGACGATGCCGGACGCGGCCAGGGCGCTGCCCGGAAGGCAGGACAAGATGCCCGTGCCGGAAACGCATTTCGTGAACGGCCATCCGCTGGAGCCGCCGTATCCCGAGGGCATGGAGCAGGCGGTGTTCGGGTTGGGCTGTTTCTGGGGCGCGGAACGCTGTTTCTGGCAACTCGACGGAGTCTACACCACGGCCGTGGGATACGCCGGCGGCTTGACGCCGAATCCCAGCTACGAGGAGGTGTGCACCGGCAGGACCGGGCATAACGAGGTGGTGCTGGTGGTGTTCGATCCCAAGATCGTGACCTACAGCGACCTGCTCAAGGTGTTCTGGGAAGCCCACGACCCCACCCAGGGCATGCGCCAGGGCAACGACGTGGGCACGCAGTACCGCTCCGGGATCTACACTTACGGCGAGCCGCAGCAGCAGGCCGCCGAGGCGTCACGCGAGCGCTACCAGGAAGAGATGTCCAAGGCGGGTTACGGTGCCATCACCACCGAGGTCCTGGCAGCCGGCGAGTTCTACTTCGCCGAGGACTACCACCAGCAATACCTCGCCAAGAACCCGTGGGGGTACTGCGGGCTGGGCGGCACCGGGGTGAGTTGCCCGGCGGGTTAGCGCGAAGCTACTCGTCCAGCAGCCGCTGGATGATCTCCTCCATCTCGTCGTAGCCACCTTCGCCGAAGCGCGTGTACTGGATCACGCCCTTCTTGTCGATGATATGAAGGGTGGGCCAGTAGCGCGTTCCGTAGCGTTTCCAGGTGGCGAAGTCGTTGTCCTGCGCGACCGGGAACTTGATTCCCAGCTCCTTGCAGGCTCTCTTGACGTTTTCCAGTGAATGCTCGTGGGAGAACTCCGGCGAGTGGATTCCCACGACGACGAGGCCCCGGGGGCCGTATTCTTGGTGCCATCCCACCAACGATGGGAGTGTGTTGACACAGTTGTATCAGCCGTAGGTCCAGAACTCGATCAGGACCACCTTGCCCCTGAGGTCCTTGAGCCTGAGGGGCTCGGAGTTGACCCAGATGTCGTTGGTGAACTCCGGCGCCTGCTTGCCCACCAGCGAGGCCGCGGCGTTCCCGGCCGCCGCCATGACCGCGAAGGCCATGAGCAGCGCCACCGCGAATGCCCGCGCCTTGATTGGAAATCGTCGCATGTGTTTCTCACCTCCTGCGGTCATTGTGCACGTGTGGCGAGATGTGCGCAAACGTGCACCGCTTCCGCTTTTTTACGCCGGTCATGCCATCGCACCAAGCAATCCCGCGCGGGGGAGACCGGCCGCAACCGCCCTGCTCAGGACGTACCGGACGGGAAATGCTACCCTCTTCCGACGTTCCCGACCCGATCCAACCCCACAAGGAGTCCGCCATGCTCTACGACTACGTCGCCCTTCCCGACCGACCGCCGCTGCGCTGGCCCGACGGCGCGCGGGTGGCCATGATCTTCACCATCAACATCGAGTATTGGGAGATCACCCGCGACAGCGAGGAGCCGCTCTATCCCGGCGGGCCGGCGACCATTCCCCACGCGATTCCGGGGAACGTTCCGGACTACGCCAACTGGACCTGGCGCGAGTACGGGCAGCGCGTGGGCGTGTGGCGCATCATCGACGTGTTCGACAAGGCCGGGGTGCCCGCCACCTGCACCATGAACGCGCTCACGGGCATCGAGCGCCGGCGCATCATCGACGCCGTCAACGAGCGCGGCTGGGAGATCCTGGCGCACAACTACGCCCAGAACGACGTGCTCACCTACTACGCCTACCAGCCGGACAAGGAGCGCGAGATCATCCAACGCACCCTCGACGTGTACGCCGACGCGGTGGGGCGGCCGGCGCGGGGGTGGCTGTCGTCGTCGCTCCGGAGCACCCACGAAACCCCGCACATCCTGAAGGACCTGGGTCTGCTGTTCCAGGCGGACTACCTGAACGACGACCAGCCCTATCTCCTCAACACGCGCCACGGCCCGCTGGTGTGCATTCCCTACTCCAACGACGTCAACGACTTCGCGGTGTTCTCCCGCGGCGGCCGCACCACCTCCCAGGCGCTGGACCTGTTCAAGGAGCAGTTCGACCAGCTCTACCTCGAAGGCGCCGAGAGCGGCCGCATCATGAACGTGGGCATGCACCCCCACGTCATGGGCCAGGCCTACGCCATCCGCGCCCTGCGCGAGTTCGTCGACTACGTGAAAACCTTCGACGGAGTGTGGTATCCCAAGCGCGAGGAAATGGCGGAGTGGTACCTGGAAACGGTGAACAGCACATAGCGCTTGTGCCAGGACTCCGCGTGAGCACGGGGTGAGGCCGACGCCCCGTATCGTCATCCCCTCGGAACAGGCTGTGTCAAACTCGTGAGACGGAAGCGTTACGAATCGTCTTTCCCGCTTCCAAGCGGAGTATTGACACAACGTGGGAGGATTCATGAGACCGTATCGAGTCGCACTGATTCAGCAACAGACCCGGGTCATCGTCGAACCCAAGGAACGCAACGCGATCATCGACGAGAACCTCGGGCGCATCTTCGAGCTGCTGGACTGGACCGCGTTGCGCCTGGGCGACGTCAAGCTGGCGGTGTTCTCGGAGTACGGCATCATCGGCCAGTACCGGCCGCGCTCGGTGGACGAGTGGCTCGCCCTGGCCGAGACCATTCCCGGCGACGTCACCGATCAGATCGCGCGCAAGGCGCGGGAGCGCGGCTGTCACATCGCCGGCAACCTCTATGAGCGCGACGACGAGTGGCCCGGGCGCCTGTTCAACACGAGCTTCATCATCGACCCCGACGGCAACATCGTCCTCAAGTACCGGAAGAACAACGGCCCCAACAACCTCAACACCACCTACACCGGACCCGGCGACGTCTACACCGAGTACACCGAGCGCTACGGCGAGGACGCCATGTTCCCGGTGGCCGACACCGAGATCGGCCGGCTGGGGTGCCTCACCTGCACCGACGTGGTGTTCCCTGAGATGGCCCGCTGCCTGGCCCTGCGCGGCGCCGAGTTGCTGATCCATCCCACCGCCGAGCCCTACGCCCCCGAGGGCGAGGCCTGGGACGTGCTCCGGCGCGCCCGCGCCTACGAAAACCTGTGCTACTTCCTGTCGGTCAACTGCGGCGCCTTCGTGGGCTCCAACCGGCCCACCGGCGGCTACCGCGGCATGACCCAGCTCATCGACTACATGGGCCACGTGCAGGCGTCGGCCAACGCCCCCGGCGAGGCGGTGGTCACCGGCATGGTGGACATCGACAACCTGCGCTGGGAGCGCACGCGCATGACCGACTCGGGCCACGTGTGGAACTTCCTCATCGAGTTGCGCAGCGACATGTACGCGCCCGTCTACGCCAAGGCCAAGCGCTGGCCCAACGACGGCTGGAGCGACCGCAAGCTGCAGGACACCGTCGAGACCCGCGCCGAGGCACGCAAGATCATCGAGCGGCTGGTGAAGGAAGGCCGCCTGGTGAAGCCGGAATGAGAGTGACCCCGCCATGAGCAAGGCCATGGTGTCGTCGCGCGAGACCGACGTGGCCGTGGTGGGCTACGGCGGCGCCGGCGCCGCGGCGGCCATTACCGCCGCCGACCTCGGCGCCAAGGTGCTGATCGTGGAGAAAGCCGCCGCGGGCGGCGGCAACACGCGCCTCTCCTCCGGCTCGGTGCGCACATTCGGCGCCGTGGAACGCGCCGTGGAGCACATCACGTTCCTGTGCGGCGGCGCCACCGACCCGGACGTCATCGAGACCCTGGTGCGCGAGAGCCACGACAACGAGCCGTGGCTGCGCTCCCTCGGCGGCGACGTGGTCGTCGACCCGCTCCAGGCCGCGCCCGCGAGCTACCCCGTCTATCCCACCGGCGCCGCCTCGCCCGAGCAACCCGGCGCGGACGGCGTCGGCCCCCGGCTCCGGGTCAAGGGCGACACCACAGCCAACGGCCGCGACCTGTGGGAGCTGCTGGACCGGAACGTGGACGAGCGCTGCATCCCGGTGCTGTTCCAGTGCCCCGCCGTGCGGCTTCTGCGCGACAGCCACGGCGCGGTCACCGGACTCACCGCGCGCCGGGGCGGCGAGGAGATCGTCATCCAGGCGCGCAAGGCCGTCATCCTCGCCTGCGGCGGCTATGAACGGGACCCCGACATGCAACTCCAGTTCCTGGGACAGCGGTTCTGGTCGCTGGGCGCCTCCGGCCACACGGGCGACGGCATCCGCCTGGCCTTGGACGCGGGCGCGTCCCTGTGGCACATGAACGCCGTGGCCGCGGGCTTCGGCTACCGCGTGGACGGCTTCGACGGCGCCGTCATCCATGCCATGCCGGGTCCGGGCTTCATCTACGTGGACCGGAACGCGCGCCGTTTCGTGGACGAAACAGCCATGGACGCCCACGCGGTGGGCTCGCTGGTGACCGAGCTGGACCTGGAGACCATGGAGCGCCCGCGGGTGCCCTGTTACGTGGTCTTCGACGAGGCGACGCGAGCGGCCGGCCCGGTGGCCAATACCGGAAGGGGCGCCGTGGCCGAACACTACCGCTGGAGCGACGACAACGCCGCCGAGGTGGGGAAGGGCTGGATCAAGCAGGGCGAGAACCCGGCAGCCCTGGCCGCCGCCCTGGACCTGAACCCGGCCGCGCTGGAACGGACCGTGGACGAGTACAACAAGGCCTGCGCCGGAGGCCGCGACGAAGCCCTCGGACGCTCCCCCGACACGCTGAGGCCGCTGGCGCCCCCCCCGTTCTACGGCGCCGCCCTGTGGCCCAGCCTGTTCAACACCCAGGGCGGCCCCCGGCGCAACGCCCGCGCCCAGGTACTGAACGCCTGGGGCCGTCCCATCCAGGGCCTGTACAGCGCCGGCGAACTGGGCTCCATGTGGTCCCAGAACTATCCCGGCGCCAGCAACTTGACCGAGGTGCTGGCCTTCGGCCGCATCGCCGGCCGCAACGCCGCGGGGGAGGAGTAACCCTTCCCTCCGTCATTCCCGCGAAACACGCTGTGTCTAAACGTCGTCCGGACAAGAATTGGCGCCACCCCCCGGAATCGTCATTCCCGCGGAAGCGGGAATCCAGGGGCGGAGAGGGGCTGAAACGAGCCTGTTTCCCCGCCTCACCCCGCCTGGATTCCCGCTTTCGCGGGAATGACGATTTGGGGTGGCGGTGCCGTCTCGTGGCCAGGCGGAGTCTTGACATGGTGTGTTTCGCGGGAATGACTCCTCGGGGGACCGTTGCCTCGCGAGTTTTGGCACAGCCTGTTCCGCGGGAATGACGACTCGAGGGGGCTCTGTTTCATTGACACAGCCTGGAAAGCGGGAATGACGGAGGAAGTGACGGAATGACCGGCGAAGAGAGAAAGGAACCGTGATGGAACCCATCGAATTCGTGGACACGACGTTGCGCGACGGCCACCAGAGCCTGTGGGCGGAATCCATGCGCACCGGGATGATGCTGGCGGTGGGCGAGCGCATGGACCGGGCGGGCTTCCGGGGCATGGAGCTGATGTCCAGCTCGCACATCAAGAAGTGCGTGCGCGAGCTGCACGAGGACCCGTGGGAGCGTATCCGGCTGGTGGCCGGGGTCATCCGCGAGACGCCGCTGCGGGTGATCATCGGCGGCCGCAACGGCTTCGAGCTCACGCCGGAGGTCATCCAGCGCATCTTCCTGGAGCGCATGGCGGCCAACGGCGTGCGCCAGGGGCGCATCTCCGACGAGTGGAACGACGTGGCGGGGTGGCGCAAGACGGTGCGCATCGCCACCGAAGCCGGCCTCGAGCCCATCCTGAACATCATCTACTCGGTGTCGCCCAAGCATACCGACGAGTACTTCGCCGAGCGAGCGCGGCAAGCGGCGACGGTGCCGGTTGTGCGGATCTGCTTCAAGGACCCGGGAGGTCTGCTGACGCCGGACCGCACGCGCGCGCTGGTGCCGCTCATCAAGGCGAACATCGGCGACATCCCGCTGGAGTTCCACACCCACTGCACCACCGGCCTTGGACCCCTGTGCGCCCTCGAAGCCATCAAGCAGGGAGTGCGCATCATCAACACCGCGCTGCCGCCCCTGGCCAACGGCTCGTCCAACCCGTCGCTCTTCAACGTCGCCGCCAACGCGCGCAGCCTGGGCTACGAGACCGCGGTGGACGAGGAAGTGGTGCGGCCCGTGTCCGAGTACTTCTACGGAATCGCCCGGCGCGAGGGATTCCCCATCGGCGCGCCCGTGGAATACGACTACAGCCAGTACCTGCACCAGGTGCCCGGCGGCATGATCTCCAACCTGCGCCACCAGCTCGCCCGGGTGGGCCTGGGCGGTCACATGGAACGGGCGCTGGAAGAGGTGGTGCGGGTGCGCGAGGAGCTGGGCTACCCGATCATGGTGACGCCGCTGTCCCAGTTCGTGGGCAGCCAGGCGGCCATCAACATGATCGTGGGCGAGCGCTACAAGGAGATCACCGACCAGATCATCCTCTACGCTCTGGGGCGCTGGGGCCGGGAAGGCCGCGACTCCATGGACCCGGACGTGAAGGACCGCATCCTCGCGTGCCCGCGCGCCCGGGAGCTGGCGGCGTGGGAGCCGCCGGAGCCCACCATCCAGGAACTGCGCTCCCGGTACGGCGGACCGGGGGTGTCGGACGAGGAGCTGCTGCTGCGCTATTTCCTGACCCAGGGCGAGATCGACACCATGCGCGCCGCCGGTCCGCCCCGGGACTACCCCTTCGACAGCGCGCCGGTGACCCGCCTGGTGGAAGGCTTCACCCAGCGCGGGGACTACGCACACATCCGCGTGCGCAACGAGGGGTTCGCCCTCGATCTCTCGCGGAGCGCGTCCTAACCCGACGGCGTCAGGCAGGCCTTGAAGGAGGCGGCCATGTTGCGCAGCAGGCTGAAGTACATCTCGGGGCCGGGCTTTACCATCATGCCGGCGGGGTCGACGGTGCCGGCGCGCGCATCCGTACCTTCGGTGATGAGCCTGACGAAACGGGGATCGTAGCGCGGCTCGGCGAACACGCACACCACGCCGAGCTCGCGCACCTTGCGGCGCAGCTCGCGGACGCGCCGGACGCCCGGCGTCCGGTTGGTGCTGACCACGGCCGAGCCCACGGCGGTCAGCCCGAAGCGCTTCTCGAAGTACTGATAGGCGTCGTGGAACACGATGAAGGGTTTCTTCCGCGCCGGCGCCAGCTCCGCGGCCAGCTCCCCCTGCAAGGCCTCCAGGAGGGTGATCAGCGCGTCCGCGTTGGCGTCGTACCTGGCGGCGTTGGCCGGATCGGTTTCGGACAACGCCCGGGCGATGGCCAGCGTCATCCACCCGGCGTTCACCGGGTCGAGCCACACGTGCATGTCGAATTCGTCGTCGTGTCCGTGCCCGTGGGCAGGCCCGTGATCATCGTCTTCGAAAGCCCCGCCCGTGCGCAGCGGCCTGCGCACCAGCGCGGGCGCTTCGGCCAGCTCCACCACCCGGACCTTGCGGCCGAGCTTGCGGATGGGGCCGGCCAGGGTCGTCTCCGTGAGTTCACCGATCATGAAAATGACGCGGGCCTTGCCGATGACCCCGGCGTCGGACGGGCGCATGCGGTAAGTGTGCGGTGACTCGGCGCCGCGCATGATCAGGTAAGGCTCGCCCACCCCAGCCATCACCGCGCTCACCAGTGAATGCACCGGCTTGAACGTCGCCACGACCCGATCCGCAGCTTGGGCGGGGGACGACACAAAGGCCGCACAGGTAAGCAGAACCGCTCCACAGATCAAGTTTTTCATGACCACCCCTTGAGTCAGATGCTTCCCCCGCGAACGGGAAAGGAGTTTCCCACACGAGAGTGAATCCAATATATTGGTATCATCCATCGTAATGCTTTTTGAGCGCCCGAGTCATGACGGAACCTTCAGGTATACAGTCCGACGTTCCCGGCCTGCTCGTCAACGCCCGCGACATCGGCGTCCGGCGAGGCGAACGCTGGATCATCCGGCACGTGGACCTCAAGGTGACGCGCGGCGAGCTCGTGTACCTCATCGGCGCCAACGGCGCGGGCAAGTCCACCTGCCTCAAGGCCGTCCTGGGCCTGCTCGACGTAGACGAGGGGCACGTGGCGCGGGCGCCCTCGCTGGAGGTGGGCTACGTGCCGCAACGACTGCCTGTAACCCCGACGCTGCCTCTGACGTTGCGGCGTCTGATGACGCTCACCGGCCGTTTCGCCGCCGACCGGATCGACGCCGCCCTTTCCGCCGTGGGCCTGGAACGGCTCGGCGACCCGCCGGTCACCACCCCGTCGGGCCGGGGGGTCCCGCGGCTACTCCCCGCGGCGGCGGTCCATCACGCCGCCGCCCCGCCCCGCCGGTCACCACCCTGTCGGGCGGCGAGTTCCAGCGGCTACTCCTGGCGCAGGCGCTCATTCACCGCCCGGACCTGCTGGTGCTGGACGAACCGGAACAGGGCGTCGACGCCACCGGCACGGATGTCGTGCACGAGCTGATCGAGGGCATCCGCCGCGACCTCGGCTGCGGCGTCCTGATCGTCTCCCACGATCTCCGGCAGGCCATGGCCACGGGCGACGACCTCGTGGTCCTCGTGCCCCACGAGCACGACGATCCCCCTTTCGGCATCAGCGGCTTCAAGGGACTCGGCTCCGGTGGCGGGGACTCCTCGTCCGTCTCCTGACGCAAGACACGCGCCCGGTCGACCGATGCTGGACGATTTCTTCACGCGCGCGTTGCTGGCCGGGATCGGGCTGGCGCTGGTCACCGGGCCGACCGGCTGTTTCGTGGTGTGGCGGCGGCTGGCCTACTTCGGCGAGACCATCGCGCACTCGGCGCTGCTGGGGGTCGCGGCGGCCCTCGTGCTGGACATCGACCTTTCCATCGGCATCTTCGTCACGGCCTCCGCGGTGGTGCTGATCATGTACTATCTCGAACGGAGCGACACCCTGCCCGCCGACACCATCCTGGGCCTGCTGGCCCACGGGGGCCTGTCGCTGGGCCTGGTGGTATTGGCGTTCTTCCCGAGCATGCGCTTCGATCTGCACGGGCTGCTCTTCGGGGACATTCTCGCCGTGACCCGCACGGACATCGCGGTCATCTGGGCGGGCGGCGCCGGCGCCCTGGCGGTCCTTTGGTGGATCTGGCGCCCGCTCCTGGCGGCCACCGTCAGCGTCGACCTCGCCGTCGTCGCGGGGCTCCGGCCGGAACGCGCCCGGCTGGTGTTCGGTTTCCTGGTGGCGGCGCTCATCGCCGTCGCCGTCAAGATCGTCGGCATCCTGCTGATCGTGGCGTTGCTGGTGATCCCGCCGGCCACCGTGCGGCGCTTCGCGTCGAGCCCCGAGCGGATGGCCGGCGGCGCGGCCGCCGCGGGCATCCTCGCCATCGTCGGCGGACTGCTCGCCTCGGCCACATTCGACACGCCGTCGGGGCCCTCCATCGTGACCGTGGCACTGGCTCTGTTCGTGATCACGCGCCTGCGCCGGCCGCATCGAACGGCGGGCACCCGCACCTAGTGTCGTATCCCGTGAAGCAAGGACCCTACGGAACGTCATTCCCGCGGAAGCGGGAATCCAGGGGTGGTGGTGGGGCATTACCGAGGCGCTTCCCCGCCTCCCCGCCCCTGGATTCCCGCTTCCGCGGGAATGACGTTCCGTAGGGTCCTTGCTTCATGAGTTTTGACACAGCCTGTTCGGCGGGAATGACGCTCCGGGGGTGGATGCCGAGTCTCATCCAAGCGGGGTTTGACACAACCTGTTCGCGGGAATGACGGTTTGTCCATGAAGTCCCGGCGCTACCTCTGCTTGACCAGGAGACGCGCCAGCAGGGTAATGAAGAAGAGAGCCACGGCCACGATCACGATGGAGCCGCCGGCGGCGAGGTCGAAGTGGTACGCCAGCACCAAACCCAGGATCCCTGAAAGGGATCCCACCCCGGCCGCCAGCACCACCTGCCAGCGGAAGTTCGCCGCCCACAGGGCGGCGATGGCCGCCGGCACCACCAGCAGGGCCTGGATGAGCAGCAGGCCCACGAGGCGCACGCCGATGACCACGGTAAGGGCTAGCACCACGAGCAGCAGCACGTTGAGCACCACTACCTTGTGGCCGTAGGCAGCCGCCACTTCCTCATCGAAGGCGATCAGCAGGTGCTCCTTGAAGGAGAGCACGACGACCGCCAGGATCACCGCGCTGGCGCAGGCAAGCGCCACGAGCTCCGCGGTGGAGATGGCCAGCACGTTGCCGAAGAGGTAGCTGAAGAGATCCTGTTGATAGCCGCTCTTCATGCTGAAGAGCACGATCCCGAGGGCCATGGAGCCCGAGAAGAAGACGCCGATGACCGTGTCCTCGCTGATGTGGTCGCTCTGACTGACCAGCGCGATGCCGAGGGCTACGGCGACGGCGAAGACGGCGCCGGTGAGAAGGGGACTCCAACCCGCCAGGATACCGATGGCGACGCCTCCGATGGCCGAGTGGGAAATGCCTACGCCGATGAAAGCGAGGCGCCGCAGCACCACGAAAAAGCCCAAGACCCCGCATAGCAGACCCACCAGGACCGCTGCCGCCAAGGCGCGTTGCATGAATGCGAATTCGAACATGAGGAAGCGATCGGTTGGCGTTCAGGGCGTGTGACAGCGCCTGTCAGGACTCTGTGTGGTCGTGGCCCTCGTGATGGGCAAGCTCGCCGGCCAGGAAGTCGAACTCGCAACAGTACGCCTCGCGAATGGCGTGGCTGTGGATGACGTCCTCGGCGTTGCCGTGAATGTGCATGCGATGGTTGATGCAAATCAGCTCGTCGGTCTCGCCGGCCAGCGCCACCAGATCGTGGGACACCGCGACGATGGTCAGGGTCAGGTCGCGGATGAGCCTCCGGAGCAGCGCGTAGAACTCGTGCTCCGCGGGGAGGTCGAGGCCCACCGTGGGCTCGTCGAGCACCAGCAGGCGGGTGCTGGCGCACAGCGCCTGCGCCAGCATGACGCGGCGCTGCTCGCCGCCGGACAGGCGCCCAACGGCGCGGTCCCTGCGGTCCATCATGCCCACGAGCGCAAGGCTGTCGTCCACACGCCGCCAGTCCTTTTGGCCCGGGAAACGCAGGAACCCGAGTTGACGCAGGCGACCCATCATCACCACGTCGCGGACGGTGGCGGGAAAGTTGTCGGCGATGCTCTGGCGCTGCGGCACGTAGCCGATGGCATGGGAACCGTTGCGGCCGGGCGGGTAGCCGAACACTTCCACCCGGCCGCTCGCCACGGGCACGAGGCCGAGAATCGTGCGCAGCAGCGTGGTCTTGCCTGCTCCGTTGGGGCCCACGATGCCCACGAACCCGCCCTCGTGCACGCTGAAGTTGATGTCGTGCAGGACGCTGCGCCCTGCCAACTCCACCGACACGGCGTTCAGCCCTACCACGACCTTTTCGTTGCGGTCGGTCAATTCCGCGCCCCCAGCGCCCGCGCGAAAGCCCGAGCGTTGAACTGCATCAGCTCCTCGTAGGTGTCTCGCGCCGCATCGCCGGGGTCGCCCAGCGGATCCACCACCACGGTCCTGGCGCCGAACTCCTTGCCGATGGTCTGGGCCACACGGGGACTCAGTTGCGGCTCCACCAGGATGGACCCGACGCCCTCGGCGCGAGCGTCGCGCACGAGATTGGCCACTTCCTTGGGCGTGGGCTCCTCGCCGGCGAATTCCTGAACCACCGCCACCTTCTCCAGGCCGTAACGTTCCGCAAAGTAGGGCCACGCCGCGTGAAAGGCAATGTACTTGCGCGACTTCGCCTTGGCCAACTCCGCCCGGATTTCCCGGTCCAAGGCCGTCAGTCGCTGGTGGAAGTCCTGCCGGCGCTTTTCGTAGTAATCCTTACCGGCCGGGTCCGCGGCGATCAACCGCTGCGTCAGCACCGGAACGACGGAATCCCTGACCCGGACCGGATCCAGCCAGAAGTGCGGGTTGAACTCCTCGTGTTCCTCGCCACTCTCCATGGCGACCTTCTCCTTGCCATGGTGCTCGTCCTTCTTGGCCACCTTCGCCTCGTCGTGGTGGTCGTGGCCATGCTCGTCCTTCTTGGCTACCTTCTCCTCGTCGTGGTGGTCGTGGCCATGCTCGTCCTTCTTGGCTACCTTCTCCTCGTCGTGGTGGCCATGTTCCTCCTTGCCGGACATCTCCTCACCGTGATGATCATGCTCGTCTTCGACGAGGTTCAGGTCCGGCCCCTCCATCAGCGCCACGGCTTCGATCCCCTTGGGGGCGGCCGCCAGCAACTTCTCCGACCAGGCATCGAAGCCACCGCCGATGCCGACGAAGTAGCGCGCCCGGGCGAGTTTCCGGATGTCGCTGGGCACCGGCTCGAACGTATGGGGACTCGCGCCGGGCGGCACCAACGCGTCCACCGTGACCCGCTCGCCTCCCAGTTCCTGGACGATATACGCCACCGGGATCACGCTCGTGACCACGTTGATTGACTGCGCCCCGGCAAAGGCTGAAAACACGCTGACCCAACAGCCCGCCGCGATGGCGAGAAACAGGCTCCCCGGCCTCTTCATTGCAAATTCCTCCTGATCTTCAAAACTAGTGATAGTATCTTATCAAAAATACGGTCTTGTCAAACGCCGAAACCCAAGGTCTCGTTATTAACTTTCATCACTTCGATTATCAACTGATTAATCAAGAATTTACCGGACCACCCGCAGGTTCACCTTGCCATCCGGGCCGGACTGGACCACGTAGGTGTCCATGCGCGGCAAAACCTCCTCGATGGTTTCGAGGTACAGGCGTTCCTCGGTGAGCCACGGGGTCTTGCGGTGCTCCAGCGCCAGTTGGCGAAAACGCTCGCCTTCGCCCTTGGCGATCTCCACGCGCCGGTGGCGCGCGGACTCGGCCTGGGTCACGCGGTGCTCGGCCTCCCCCTCGACTTCGGCGAGGATCTGGGCGCGGTCGGCGCGCGCCTCGTCCACCACCCGCTCCTTGTCCGCCAGGGCGCTCTGCACCTCCTGGAAGGCCTGCCGCACACCGCCCTGCTCCGGCGGCGCCAGCGCCTCGACGTTCACGGACTGGATCTCGATTCCCGAACCGTGATTATCGAGTATCGTTTGCACCTGCCGCTGCACCGTGTCCAGGAGCTCGTTGCGCCGCGTGGTGAGGGCCGCGTCCACGCTCTCGCCGGCGAGGAACCGGGTCACGATCCGGCGCCCGGCCCGGCGCAGCAGCTCCCGCGGATCCTCGTGCGATACCTCGAAGTGCGTCAGGCTGCCGATGCTGTACTGGATGCCCAGCCGGCCGACGATGACGTTGGTGTCGCCCAGCAGCCAGAGGGACTCGGACGTGCCCGCCGCGCCGCCTGCCGCGTCCCCGTGCTCCACCGGCATGAGGAAGTTCGTGGCCGTCCGCGCCACCACCACCTCTCCCAGCGGCCACGGCGGGTTCCAGTGGATACCCGGGAGGACGTCCCGGCCCACGGCCTTGCCGAGAAAGTAGGCCACCGCGCTCTCGTCGGATTCGACGTTGTAGATGCCGAGTGCGAGCCAGCCGGCAAGCAGGACGGCGCCACAAAGGAGCGTCCGGTATCGTGCGCGTCTGGTCATGAGCCGGTGTTCTCCTGGCCGGGAACAGGAGCCGCGGCGCTGGGCTCCTTACCCGCCGCGTCCGGCGCCTTCTTGCCGGTCGCCGGAGCATCGCCGTCCCGCGCCTCGGCGCCCGGAATCCTGGAGATCAGGATTTCCAGGAACGGCGAATCCGCGGGCAGGACCAGGGTGGTCTTCTCGTTCAAGACCTTCTTGTAGGCTTCCAGCGTGCGCAGGAAACGATAGAACTCGGCGTGCCCCTGGTAGGCATCCGCGTAGATGCGCGCCGCCTCGGCCTCGCCGCGGCCCCGCAGCATGGCGGCCTTGGCCTCGGCCTCGGCGATGATGCGCGCGCGTTCCTTCTCGGCCCGGGCGGCGATCTTCTGCGCCTCGGCGCGCCCCTCCGAGCGGAACCCCCGGGCGATGCGCGCGCGCTCGGCGCGCATGCGCGCGAACACGCTGTCCAGGTTCTGCCGCGGGAAGATGAGGCGCGTCACTCCCAGGCTCACCACTTCGATGCCGAGGTCCTCCCGCGCCACGCCGGCCACCGCCCGCTCCACCGATCCCTCCAGCTCGGCCAGGCTGGCGCCGTTGCCGGACGTTCCCAGGATCGTGCCGAAGGGCCGGCCGCCGAGCGCGCTGCCCAGCTCGGACTGCACCAGCGCGGCGAGCCGGCTCTCCGCGAAGTCCCGGGTGCGCAGCGCCGCCAGGTAGCGCACCGGGTCGGCGATCTTCCAGGAGATGTAGGTGGAGACCAGGACGTTCTTCTTGTCCGCGGTGAGTAGCTCCGTCTCCCGCGTGTTGGTGATCAGGATGCGCTTGTCCAGGAGGTTCGCCCGCTGGAACGGCACCGGCAGCTTGACGTAGAGGCCCGCGTCGCTCAACACCGACACCGGCTTGCCGAACTGGGTGATGACCGCGTGGCTCTTCTCGTCCACCACCACGAACGAGGTGGCGGCGCCGAAGAGAAGCAGCGCCAGGACGAGGATCGCGACGATGGGTTTGCCCATGGTGATCCCTCTATCTCTCTCCGCTCCGGGGCACGGGCGCGCCCAGGTTCAGGAAATCCGAGGACGGCGCGCCGACCCACAGGTCCACGTCGCCGCCGCCGCCCGCCTCGGGCATGTAGATGTATTTCCGCGGCAGCTCCAGCGCCCGCTCGAGGGTTTCCAGGTAGAGGCGGGCTTCGGTGACCCCGGGGCTCGCCTGGTGCACCGCCGCGGTGTCCCGGAACGCGGCGGAGCGGCCCTCGGCCCGGCGCATCTCGCTCACGGCGCGGGCCTCGGCCCGCTGCGTGATGCGCTCCGCCTCGCCCGTGGCCGCGGTGGTGGACTGGGTCGCCGCCCCGGTGGCCACGTGGATGTCGCGCTGGCGGTCCTCCAGCGCGCTGGCCACGTCGCGGAAGGCGTCGTGGACCCGGCCCGGCGCGTGCACGTCCAGGAGCCGCACGTCCAGGATCTCGCTGCCGATGCCGAGGGAGGCGAGGCGCCGGGCCAGGCGGTCCCGCAACTCCCGCTCCGTGCCGCGCCGGTCCACGGTGTAGATCAGGTCGATGGGCTTGCGGCTCAACAGGTTCACCAGCTCGCGCCGGGCCAGCCCCAGCACTACCGCGGGGGTCTCCTCCACGCCCAGCGCGTACACCGCCGGGTCGCGCACGCGGTACTGCACCACCGCGCGGATGTCGATGACGTTGCCGTCCGCCGTGAGGTAGAAGGCCTGCTCGTCCACGACCGCCCGGCGGCTGTTGACGCTGCCGCGAAAGCCCACGGTGACCTGGCGGACCAGCCCCACGTCCACGGCGGTCCCCCGGCCCAAGGGCGCCGGCAGGTGGAAGTACAGGCCGGGCTCGAGATCCGGCGCCACCACCCGGCCGAAACGCTGGATGACGCCGCGCTGGCCGGGCTCGACGATGAGCGTGAACGCCGGGACCGACGCCAGCGCCGCGATGGCCACGGCGGCCGCGAGGACGGGGCCGCGCAGCAGGATGCCGGGGCGGAAGGCCTTGAGCGCCCGGCCGGTCTGGAGAAGCTGTTCCGCGGCGTCGCGCCAGACCGTGCGATAGCCCTTGCGCACGAAGCTCCGCAGCAACAGCAGCACCAGGCCCACGGCCGAAAGGGCCTTGAGCACGAAGACCGCGTCGACGTCCTGGCCCAGGTCGCCGAAGCTGGCCACCTGGATGGAGTCCGCCAGGGTCGCGTCCACCAGGAGGCCGGCCATCAGGCTCACGAGGATGATGGACCCGATGTAAACGCCGAGAAGACGGCGTCCCAGGAGCTGCCCCACCACGGTCATGGTGGCGAGGTTGGTGGCCGGCCCCACCAACAGGAACACGAGCGCCGCCCCCGGAGAGAGCCCCTTGAGCATGAACGCGGCGGCAACCGGGGTGGAGGCGCTGGCGCAGAGGTACAACGGCAGGCCGAGCACGATCATGGCCAGCATGGGCATGATCCCCGAACCCCAGCCGAGCACCTCGTCGAAGAAGTTGTCCGGCAGAAGGCCCGCGAGCACCCCGGTCAGCAGCATGCCGACCACCAGCGACAGCGCGATGTCGTCCAGCACCGAGGTGAAGCCGTACTCCAGGGAATGGAAGAAACGACGCGCCGGTAAAGGGGCCGCGCCCGGCGCGCAGGTCTCGTCGCATGCCTCCTGGCCGGCGCCGGGCGCGCCCGTGTCGTCGCAGGCGGCGTCCGCGCACGCGTCGTCGGAAAGAGCCTCCGCCGAAGAACCCGGGGCCGCTTCGTCCTCGCGCACGCCGATGGAGGCGATGCCGGCGACGAGCGCCGTCACCACCGCCACCACCGGCCGGACCACGGCCATGACCGGACCCATGAGCCCGTAGGTCAGGGCTACCGAGTCCACCCCGGTCTCGGGAGTCGAGATCAGGAACGACACCAGCGGCGCCCGGCCGGCCCCCTGCTTCTTCAGCGAAGCCGCCGCCGGCAACACACCGCATGAGCACAGGGGAATCGGCGCGCCGAACAGCGCCGCCAGCCCCACGGAGCGCGCGTCGTTCCGGCCCAGGTAACGGGCGATGAGATTCGCTGGCAGGTAGACGTGCAGGAGGCCGGCGACGAAGAAGCCGATGAGGAGGTACACCGAGGCCTCGTAAAAGACCCCCACGGTCTCCCAGACGATGGCGTTCAGCAGAGATTCCACGGCTCAATCAGGCTCCGAAGGACTACCTTCACGATCGCACGGCGCCCGGCGCGGGTCAATCATGACAGCCGTGGAGGACGCGTTTCGGAGGGGTTGGGGAAGCTGGACCGTCAGGCGGCGGGTTCCGTCGCCAGCGCCCGCAGATCCTTGAGCAGCATGTCCGGGTCCGGCGCGGAGCCGAAGTAGGCGAAGCGCATGTACCCCTTGGCGTCCGCCACCACCGTCAGCGTGGTGTGCTCGATGAGTCCCTTGGCGATGCGCTCCACGCTCACGCCGAAGCCCTGCCACACCGGCGCCAGCTCCCGCGCGTCGCCCGTGAGCCACGACCAGTTCGGCGCGTCCGCCTTGTGCCGCCCGCTGTAGGCCTTGAGCACCTTGGGCGTATCCACCTCGGGATCCGTGGTGATGGACAGGAATCGGATGTCCCGGGCCTCCGCCGGCTTCATGTGGTCGCGCAGGATCTTGAGGCTCGCCGTCAGCAGCGGACACACGTCCGGGCACGACGTGTACATGAAGTTGACGACCACCGGCTTGCCCCGGAGCTTTCCGAACTCCACGCGCTCGCCGTTCTGGTCGGTGAGGGCGAAGTCGTCGATGAGGATGTTGAGCTCGCGCCGTTCCGCGAACTCGACCTTGAGGACGGACTTGTGGGCCGGCGCCTCCGTGGCCGGCGCCAGCAGGACCGAGAAAGCCAGCGCCGCGGCCGTCAACGCCCTGCAAAGAATAGCCTTCATGCGCTCCATCCCCCTCACCCCGCCTGGATTCCCGCTTTCGCGGGAATGACGACTCGGGGGTTGGCTCCTAGACGCCCCACTTCTTGGCGATGTCCTGCTTGTACTGGGCGTCGAACGCGTTCACCGGCGGGAAGCGGTCGATCCACTGGTACGGGCGGCAGGCGTCGATGAGCACGCGGTCGGTGACGTAGCCCTTGGTGTCCCGGTCCGTGGGGGAGATCACCGGCTCGCACACCGAGGCCCATACGTTCTTCACGATGTCGATGCCCTCGCGCGGGTCGCAGCGGGTGGACATGGCCCAGATGACCTCGCCGGGGTTGGTGATGTCCACGTCGTCGTCCACCACCACCACCATCTTGCCGCCGTAGGCGCCGGCGCGGGCTCCGGCGGCCACCAGCAGCGCCTGCTTGGCGTGGCCGGTGTAGCGCTGCTTGATGGAGATGACCGTGAACGGACCGGGCTGCCCGCCGTAGACGAAGCCCCACACCCCCTTCACGTCCGGGATGCCGGCCTTCTCCAACTGCTCCCACAGGGTGATGGCGCCCAGGGGGATGGGCAGATAGCTGTTGGGCGGCCGCACCGGCGGGGCGCCCAGGATGATGGGGTCGTCGCGGTAGTAGACGCGCTTGACGGTCATGAGCGGCACGTCGCCCTCGGTGGCCTCGGTGTAGTAGCCGGGCCACTCGCCGAACGGCCCCTCCTTGGGCAACTGCTCCGGCGGCAACGGCGGGATCTCGCCTTCCAGCACCACCTCGCCGTTGGCCGGGATGGGGAGGCCGGTGACGGCGCCGCGCACCACCGGGATGGGGGCGCCCTGTATCCAGCCGGCGAACTCGTACTCGTTCACCGACGGCGGCAGCGGCATCTGCGAAGCCAGCATCACGCTGGGCTCCTGTCCCAGGGTGATGGCCACGGGCAGGGCTTCGCCGCGCGCGTGGGCGCGCTCCATGGCCAGGCGCCCGTGCTTGCCCTTGTTCATCTTCACCGAGACCTTGTTCTTCTCCTGGATCATCACCCGGTAGGTGCCGATGTTGATGCCGCCGGACTCCGGGTCCTTGGTGATGATGCCGCAGCCCGTGCCGATGTAGCGCCCGCCGTCGAGGTCGTGCCACATGGGCGTGGGGAACCGGGTCAGGTCCACCTCATCCTCTTCCATCTGGTTGTCGAACACCGGCCCGCCTTCCACCTGCTCGTAGGGCAGCGGCTGGAACTCCAGCGCGCGCTTGCGCCAGGCGTGAAGGAAGTCCACCCCCTTCACGTCCGTGGGCAGGCCCATGGCCACCGCCGAGCGCGGACAGGTGCGGAACAGGTTCGAGATGATGCGGAATCCCTTGGGAAACCCCGCGAAGCCGTCGAACAGCAGCGCCTGCGACTCGATGTCCCCCATGTGCTCGGTGAGCGCCCCCACGTCCGTGTCGAGGTCCGCCCCCTCGATGTGCTTGATCTCGCCCATGGCGTCCAATCGCTCGAGGTAGCTCCGCATGTCGGTTACCGGTTGCATTCAGTTCTCCTTGTCCCTTGTTTCGGGTGCTTTGTGCCGCGCTCATTCGCGCCTGGGGGTCCCGTCGCGGGACAGGCACTTGCTGTCTGAGCCGTACCACAGTCTCGTGGACATTTCGAGTCCGCTCCGCCCGCCGGTTGCCACCGTGGAGAGACTCTGAAAGGAACGTGGAGGAGCGAGGGCAACGCGCAGAGGCGGAGACGGAGACATGTCATGAGCGGACTGGTCTGGGGGTTGTGCGGCGCCGGCCTGATCGGCGTTTCCGATTGCGTGGCGCGGGTGACGGCGAGCCGCGTCTCCCTGTCCGTGCTCATCGCGCTCATCATGATCCCTCCGTTCGCCGTCATGACGATCTGGTTCGCGGCGGGCGGCGGGTGGCCGGCATGGAACGCGTGGGGGTGGGGCGCCTCGGTCGTGTCCGGCCTGCTGAACGTCGCGGTGCTGGCCCTGCTCTTCCGCGCGCTGGTGCGGGGACCAGTGACGGTGGCGTCCCCGGCCACATCGAGCTTCACGGTGATGCTCGTGGCGCTGAACGTGCTGGCCGGCCATCCTTATCACTGGCTGCACGGAGTCGCGGCGTTGACGGTTTTCGGCGGCGTGGCGATGCTGGCCAAGCCCGAGCGGCCGGGGAAGGAGCGCTACGACCGCGCCTGGCTGCGCGTGACCGCGCTTCTGGGGCTTGGCGCCGCCGTGTCGGTGGCGCTGCGCATGTTTCTCGCACAGGAGGCTGGCGCGGTGCTGGGCACGGTTCCGGCGGTCTACCTGAACCGCGCCTTCGCTCTGGCGGGCTCACTGGGCTTCATGGCGCTCCAGCGGCGGCGCGGCCCGCTGGCCTGGCCGCACGGCACGACGTGGCCCCTCGTGTTGTTGCAGGCGGTTTTGGAAACGGGCGCCCTGGGCCTGTTCCTGACCGGTTCCGCCGGCGGCGAACGGGTCGGGGCGGCCATCGGTTTTTCGTGCTTCGCCGCCGTCACCGCGGTCGCCGCGCGGATCTGGCTGGGAGACCGCATCGGGCTCCGGCGGCTGTGCTGGATGGCGGTGGTCGCCGGCGGCGTGGCCACGGCCGCCGCCGCTACGCCGTGAGAACACTTGTCGGGAGTAGCTCAACCCCAGTCGTCCGGTCGGTTCCGGCACCCTGATGGTACCGTTGTTGCGTACCATCATCGGCTGGAGGGCTGCGGTTTCATGATCCAATCCTTCGCCGACAAGGACACTGCGACACTGTTCTATTCAGAAAAAAGCCGGCGCTTCGCCGCTATCGCGCGTGTGGCGCTACGGAAACTGGTTCAAATGAACCATGCACAGACCCTTGGTGACTTGGCCGTCCCGCCCGGCAACCAACTGGAAGCGCTTCAGGGCGACCTGACGGGCTTTCATTCCATACGCATCAATGACCAGTGGCGTATTGTTTTTCGTTGGACGGGGAACGGACCCGAACAAGTCCGTATTGTGGACTACCATTGACAACACCCCCATAACGTTATACGCAATACTCATGCGCGATTCCATTACGCCCGGTGAGATCCTGCTCGAGGATTACCTCAAGCCCATGAGCATATCCCAGAATGCCATGGCCCGCGCCATCGGTGTTTCTCCAAGGGCGATCAACGAGATCGTTCACGGCAAACGCTCAATCACACCCGCCATGTCCATCCGTTTCGGGGCTTTTTTCGGGCAATCCGACGAGTTCTGGCACGGGATTCAGGTCGAATGCGACTTCCGAGCCCTTGCCAACGAAAGGAAACAACTGATTGCACGGGTCCAACGGGCGTCGACCTTGGTCCGGTCTCCCTGAACCATCCGGGCGAGGGCCCTGGGCCATCAGCGCGGGACGGCGCCCGGATCCCGTGTCCACTCCGAACCGTAGTCCGAGTTGAGGGAGCCCAGGAAGGCGATGAGCTCACGCATTTCCGCATCGGTGGGCTGGAGGGTGGAACTCGTCGTCGGAGAAGAGCGGCGTGTTGTGGCAGATGTCGCAGCCGAAGCGCAGGAAGTGCCGGAACCCTCCCGCCCCCCGAATCGTCATTCCCGCGGAAGCGGGAATCCAGGGGTGGGGAGGGGCGATACGGGCGTACTCCCCACCTCGCCACTCCTGGATTCCCGCTTTCGCGGGAATGACGATTCGGGGTGGCTGTGCCATCCCCTGTTCGTGTGGGTTCTTGACACAGCCGCTTCCGCGGGAATGACGGAAGGAAGTGACGGTGCGGCGCACGTAAGCGCCATGCGGCGCACGACTACACCGAACGGCGCACGGCGGCTCGGGAGCCGTCTCCGGATTGGTGTCGTGATGTCCGTGACCGTCCGCACCGTCGCCGTGCCCGTGATGGTCATGGGCGTGGGCGTGATGGCGATGCGAATGTCCACGCTCCGGTCACTGCACGAAGATCTTCTTGGCCGCCTCCAGGCCGATGACGACCTCGTCCTCGCCCACCCGCAGACTGATGGTGCCGAGGGACGGCGAGACGTCGAGGATGTCGATCTTGGCGCCGGGACGCACGTTGTGGTCGTACAGGAACGAGAGCAGATGCGCGTCGCGCTCTCCGGTCTCGGTGATGCACCGGAAGATGACCGCGCCGCCCGCCTCCGCCGTGTTCAAGGGAATCCACTGGCGCCGCGGCGAAGCCTCTCCCTTCACGGGGATGGGGTTGCCGTGGGGACAGGTGGAGGGATTGTCGAGGATCGCGGCCAGGCGCTCCTCCACCACCGGCGAGATGGCGTGCTCCAGGTGGTGCGCTTCCTGGTGCGCCGTGACCCAGTCGAGGCCCAGCAGGTCCGTCAGCAGCCGTTCGGTGAGAAAGTGCCGGCGCAGGATGGCTTCGGCCACATCGCGGCCCTTGGAGGTCAGGTAGATGTTCTTGCGCCGCTCCACGCGCACGAACTCTTCCTTCTCGAGCCGCCGCAGGGCGCTGAACATGGTCGACGGCGTCACGCCGATGTCTTCCGCCACGCGCGCGGCGATGACCTGATCGTTCTCCTCCGCAAGGCTGTAGATGGCCTTGAGGTAGTCTTCGGTCGCTTCCGAACGCTTTTCGGCCACGATGATCCCACCCTGTCAACGACGACCGCCGCGCCCGTGAACGCAGCCGCCTAATGGCTGCGTCTTGCGTACCATGATCCGGCCGCAACCGGCAACGTTGCGGAGCCCGTGCCATGGGGGAACCCTTTGCGCGGCATCCTCCTCAGGCCGCGCCTCCGCCGCCCCCGGTATTGTAGATCTGTTGCGCCAGATAGTTCTCCTGGCCGACCTCCTCCATCAGACGGAGTTGCGATTCGATCCAGTCCGCGTGATTTTCCTCGTCCGCGAGAATCTGCTCCAACAGCTCGCGGCTCACGTGGTCCGCCTGTTCCTGGCATGTCGCGATGCTCTCCTGCAGCACCTTGATGGCCTCCTCTTCCAGGCCGTGGTCGTTCTCGAACTGCTCCCTGACGGTCTTCCCCACGTTGATCTTGTCGTAACCGGCGACGTTGGGAACGCCGTCCAGCACCAGGATACGGTTGATGATGCGATCCGCGTGCTGCATCTCCTCGATGGATTCCTTGAAAATGGCGTCGTCCAGGACTTGGTAGCCCCAGTTCCGGCACATGCGCGAATGCATGAAGTACTGGTTGATCCCGGTGAGTTCTTTCCGCAGAACATCGTTAAGCGCCTTGAGGACTCTGGGGTCGCCTTTCATGTGTTTGCCTCCTCCGTCAAAGGGTTTCGCCCCTCGACCGCGGGGCACTGCTGCCCGGACCCGGCCGTGGTGCGTTTCGTGGTCCATCACGCTAGCGGAGTAGGGCCTGTATTGAAAGGCAATGCCCGCGGGCGGGCTCTTCGTATTCCTCCAGGTGTCGCACCGTAAGGACTACAGGGAGCGCGGGCCGGTCACGCGCTCGAACGCTCCCCGTGTCACCGGCCCTGCGCTTCGGCGCGGAGAGTTGGTTTCTACGGAATGCCGACGCGGTCGAAGATCCGGATGGCCGTGGCGCGGTTCTTGGCGACCTTGGTCATGTCGATGTCGTCCGCCTTGAACCTGCCCCACGACTCCACCAAACCGGACCAGGGTACGCCGGGCTTGACGGGATACTCGAAGTTCTGCTCCGCGTACATCTTCTGGGCCAGGTCGTCGCTGAGGAATTCCAGCAGCTTGACGGCGTTCTCCTTCCGCGGCGCATGCTTGGTGACCCCGACGCCGCTGATGTTCATGTGCGCGCCGCGGCCGTTCTGGTTGGGGAAGAAGACGAACACGGACTCTGCCCACGCGATCTGCTTCTCGTTGGTGAGCATCTTGCCCATGTAGTAGGTGTTGCCGAGGGCCAGGTCGCATTCGCCCGCGAAGACGGCCTTGACCTGCGCGCGGTCGTTGCCCTGAGGCTTGCGCGCCAGGTTCGCTTTCAGTCCCTGCGCCCATTCCTCCGCCTTGGCCTCGCCGTGGTGCGCCACCAGGGAGGCGAGCAGGGCCACGTTGTAGACGTGCTGCGACGAACGGATGCAGATGCGGCCCTTCCACTTGGGATCGACCAGGGCCTCGTAGGTGGAGAGGTCGCCGGGCTTCACGCGTTCCCTGGAGGCGTAGACGACGCGGGCGCGCCTCGTGAGCGCGTACCACAGGCCCGACGGGTCCCGGTCGTGCGACGGAATGTTCGCCAAGAGCTTCTTCGACTTCACCGGCTGCAACACGTCCGCTTCCACGGCGTCGTTGATCCGCCCGATGTCCACGGTCAGGATCATGTCGGCGGGGCTGTTCCTGCCCTCGCGCTTGAGGCGTTCGATCATCCCCTTGGGCGCGAACACCACATTGGTCTTGATACCGGTCTGATTAGTGAAGGCATTCAGCATCGGCTTGATGAGGAACGGCTGCCGGTAGGAGTAGATGTTGACCTCGCCGTCCGCCACGGCGGTTGCCGCGACACCCATGGAAAGGCCAACGATCGCCGCCAAGGACACCAGCACCCTGTTCGCTAACTGTCTTCCTGCCATCGATTAGGTCTCCCTTCACGAGATGTTCCGGCCTCCATAGTCCAAATGTCCCTGCAATGCAAGAGGAAAAGTTCGTTTGATCTAATTTTTTCTTTTGCCCATAGCCGTCACAGTAGTCACCTGTGCACACCGGCGATACGCTGGCTGGTCTTTGCACCGACCCTGGCCGGCCTTGTATTCCCGGCGGCGACCTTCTAATTTCCAGAAACGGAGACGGATGACCTCATGTACCTCGACCGGCGACTGCTGACCCACACCCGCGGCGTGCGCGCGCGCATCGCCGCCGCCGTCGTGCTCGGCCTGTGCGCCGTGGCCGCGGGCATCTCGCGGCTGGCGTTCTCCGGGCTGGTCATCGCCGGCGTCCTCACCGGGCAGCCGTTCTCGTCCTTGGTCCCCTACCTGGGAGCCGTGGCGGGCTTCATCGCGTTGCGCGCGCTGTTCCAGTACCTGCGCGACGTGGTGAGCCAGGAGACCGCGGCCCGGGTGAAGAACACGCTCCACGGCAAGCTCTACGGGCACGCCCTCGACCTGGGCCCCGGCCACTTCAACCAGGAGCGCACCGGCGACGTGCTGCTGTCGCTGGGCGAAGGGGTCGAGCGGCTCCAGGTCTTCTACGGCCAGTTCCTGCCGCAGATGGTGGTGGCGGCGGTGGCGCCGGTGCTGATCTTCTTCCTCATGGCGTCCTTCGACGTGGTCATCGGGGTCATCTTCGTGGTCTTCGCGCTGATCACGCTGGTGACCACGCCCCTGTTCATGGTCTACAACGAGGAGACCAGCCGGCGCCGGCGCACCTCCTACGGCGCCTTCAGCGCCGATTTCCTGGACAGCATCCAGGGCATCGCCACCCTCAAGATCTTCGGCCGGAGCCGCGCCCAGGGCGCGCGCCTGGCGGAACGCGCGCGCCATCTCTACCGCACCACCATGGGGGTGCTGGCGGTGAACATGGTGTCGGTGGGCATCACCACCTTCGGCATCCTCGGCGGCACCGCCTGTGCCCTGGGCTGGGGCGCCCTCAAGGTGAGCGCGGGCGAGCTGGAGCTGCGTTCGCTCATCGTCATCCTGCTCATGGGCGCGGAGATCTTCCGCCCCATGCGCGAGCTGATGATCCTCTACCACCAGGGCATCGACGCCATGGCCTCGGCCGAAGGGATCTTCAAGCTGCTGGAGGCGCCGGTGACGGTGCGCGAGCCCGAGCCCGCGGAGGCCGCCACCGAAACGGCGTTCACGCCCGCGGTCCGTTTCGAGGACGTGAACTTCGCGTACCGGGAAGGCGGCCGGCCCGCGCTGCGGGGCGTCTCCTTCGATCTCCGTCCCGGCGAGAAGCTCGGCGTGGTGGGTCCCAGCGGCGCCGGCAAGTCCACGCTGGTGAACCTGATGCTGCGCTTCGGCGACCCGCAACAGGGCCGCGTGCTCCTGGGCGGGCGCGACGTCCGCGCCATCCCGTTGCACGTGCTGCGCCGGCACATCGCGGTGGTGGCGCAGGACATGTACCTGTTCTACGGCACCATCGCCGACAACCTGCGCATGGCCCGGCCCGAGGCAACGCGGGAAGAGATCGAGGCGGCGGCGCGGGCGGCCAACATCCACGACTTCATCGCCGGGCTGCCCCAGGGCTACGACACGGTGGTGGGCGAGCGCGGCGCGCGCCTTTCCGGGGGCGAGCGCCAGCGCATCGCCATCGCCCGGGCGATCCTCAAGGACGCGCCCATCCTGGTGCTCGACGAGGCCCTGTCCAGCGTGGACGCCCAGAGCGAGGCGGTGATCAACGAGGCCCTGCGCAAGCTTATGGAGGGGCGCACGACCTTGATCATCGCGCACCGCCTGTCGAGCGTCATCCACGCCGACCGCATCCTCGTAGTGGAGCGCGGGCAGGTGGCGGAGACCGGCGGCCACGCCGAGCTCCTGGCGGGCGGCGGCACCTACGCCCGGCTCATGGCGGCCCAGGCCCATGCGGGCGACGCCGGGGCGCTGGAGGAACTGGAGGCGCCCGCCGAGGAAGCGGACGCGGTGGCGGCCGAACCCGCGGCGGCCCCAGCGGCCGGGTCCGCGCGCGCCGCGGCGCCGCTTTCCGCCTTCACCGTGCTGCGCCGCCTGGCGGCGCTGGTGCGCCCGTTCCTGCACAAGGTGGCGGTGTCGTTCTCGGCCGGGGTGCTGTTCCAGGCGTCGGTGGTGGCCGCGGGCGCGGCCAGCGCGCTGCTGGTGGGGCAGCTCATCCAGGGCGAGAGCATCACCTTCCACCTGATCGTGTTGGGGGCGGTGGTGACCCTGGCGTCGGTGCTGTCCTGGGCCGACTGCTGGCTGCCCCACGACCTCGCGTACCAGCTCCTGGCCGAGATGCGCGTCGACTTCTACGACACCCTGGACCCGCTGGCGCCCGCCTACCTGTCCCGGCGCCGCTCCGGCGACCTGGTGAGCATCGCAGGCGGCGACGTAGAGACCGTGGAGCTGTTCTTCGCCCACACCATCTCCCCGGCCTTCATCGCCGTGGTGGTGCCGGTGGGCATCCTCACCGTGCTGGGCCTGGTGGCGTGGCCGCTGATGCTGGCGCTGTCACCCTTCCTGGTGCTGCTGGCGCTGTCGCCGTTCATGGCGCAGAAGCGCTCGGACCGGCTGGGGGGCGCGGTGCGCCGGGAGCTGGGCCAGCTCAACGCCCACCTGGTGGACAGCATCCAGGGCATGCGCGAGGTGGTCGCCTTCGGGCACGAGAAGCGCCAGCTCGCCTCGGTGCTGGCCAACAGCCTGAAGCTCGCCCGGACGCAGCTCGCGTTCCACCGGGACCAGGCGGTGCAGGCGAGCGTGAACGAGGCGGTGACCGGCATCGGCGCCCTGGCGGTGCTGGGCACCGGCGTGTACCTGGTGGGCCAGCTCCAGATGGAGCGGGCGCTCCTGCCGCTGGCCAGCGTGCTGGCGCTCCTGGCCTTCGGCCCCATCACCGACATCGCGCGCACCTTCAAGGAGCTGATGGAGACGCTGGAGTCCGGGCGGCGCGTGTTCACCGTCAAGGACGAGCCGGTGCCCGTGCGGGACGGCGCCGGCGTGCCCGTGCTCGCGGCCAACGGCCACACGCCGCCGGCCATCCGCTTCGACCACGTGAGCTTCGGCTACCGCGCCGGCAACGGCCTCGCGCTGCGGGACGTGTGCCTGGACGTGGAAGCGGGCCAGACCGTGGCGCTGGTGGGGCCGTCCGGCGCGGGCAAGAGCACCTGCGCGCACCTGCTGCTGCGCTTCTGGGACCCGGCCGGCGGCGCCGTGACCCTGGCGCACCGGGACCTGCGGGACTTCACCCTGGACCACCTGCGGGAGCAGATCTCCCTGGTTTCCCAGGACACCTATCTCTTCAACACCACGCTGCGCGACAACCTGCGGCTGGGCCGCCCCGAGGCCTCCCAGGAAGAAGTGGAAGAGGCCGCGCGCCTGGCGCACATCCACAACTTCGTCGCGCGCCTGCCCGAGGGCTACGACACCGTGGCGGGGGAGCGCGGCGTGCAGCTCTCCGGCGGCCAGCGGCAGCGCATCGCCATCGCCCGCGCCTTGCTCAAGGACGCCCCCGTGCTGATCCTGGACGAGGCCACCTCGCACCTCGACGCCATCAACGAAGAGCTGATCCAGCAGGCCCTGGCCGAGCTCGTCCAGGGCCGCACCACCCTGGTCATCGCCCACCGCCTGTCCACCATCCGCGACGCCGACCGCATCGTCGTGATGGACTCCGGCGCCATCGCCGAGCAGGGCACCCACGACGACCTGCTCCGCGCCAACGGCCTCTACGCCAACCTGGTCATGACCCAGCTTGTGAGCGCCGCCGAGCCAGCGCGGGTGGCGGGAGGATAGAATGATTGTGTCAAAACTGATGAGGCAGCGATTCGTCATTCCCGCGAAAGCGGGAATCCAGGGGTGGCGAGGGCGGGGAAACGCCGCTGCAGTGCCACACCCACCCCTGGATTCCCGCCCCCGATCGGGGTCGAGGGCAAGCTTCCGCGGGAATGACGAATCGGGGGGTTGGCGCCAATTCTCGTCCGGACCACGTTTTGCCACAGCCGCTTTCGCGCTGCTCATGGCCATGCTCCTGGCGCTTCCCGCCGCGCTCGCCGCCGCCTCCCCGCGAGTGGTCACCACCGTGGCGCCGATCACCAGCATCGTGGAAAACATCGCCGGAGACCGGGCCGAGGTCACCGGCATCGTCCCGGAGGGAGTGAACTCCCACACGTTCCGGCCGGTGCCGTCCGACGCCCGCACCATGGCCCGGGCGGACCTCATCATCCTGAACGGCCTTCACCTGGAGATCCCCACGCTGAAGCTGGCGCAGGCCAACAAGCGGGCGAAAACGCCCATCCTGATGCTGGCCGACCGCACCCTGGCCGAGCAGGACTACGTCTTCGACTTCAGCTTCCCCAGTGACCAGGGCCATCCCAACCCGCACCTGTGGCCCGATCCCGTGCACGTGATGAGCTACGCGCGCCTGGTGCGTGACGCCCTGATCGCGGCCGACCCGGCGGGCCGCGCCGTGTACGAGGCCAACGCCGAGCGCTACCTCGCGCAGCTCGAAGCCCTCCACAAGGCCATCGCCGCGGCCGTGGCCACCGTGCCGGAGCGCAACCGCCGGCTCCTCACCTACCACGACTCGTGGCCCTACTTCGCCAAGCGCTACGGCTTCGCCGTCATCGGCGCGGTGCAACCCTCGAGCTTCGCCGAGCCGAGCCCGCGCGAGGTGGCCCGGCTCATCGACCAGTTGAACCGCGAGCGGGTGCCCGCCGTGTTCGGCTCCGAGGTCTTCCCCAGCCCGGTGCTGCGCCAGATCGCCCGCGAGGCGGAGACGCAATTCATCGACGAGCTGCGGGACGACGACCTCCCCGGCGAGGCCGGCGACCCCGTCCACTCCTACACCGGCATGATGCTTGCCAACATCCGCACCATCGTCACCGCCCTGGGCGGCACCGCCGACGCCCTCGACACCGTGGACCCGGTGCCGGTGGCCGGGCATCACGCGAAATACCGGTAGGGGACAGCGATGTCAGCGGTAACCCACGCGCCACATCAGCGGTAGCCCACGCGCCACATCAGCGGTAACCCGCACGCCATATCAGCGGTAGCCCACGCGCCACATCAGCGGTAGCCCGCACGCCATATCAGCGGTAGCCCGCACGCCATATCAGCGGTAGCCCGCACGCGAAAATGGTACTTCGTGGCGAATAGTGGTACTTTTGCCCCGAACCAGCGTGCCTCCTTTCGCCCGCCGCCGTCCCCCCGGAACGTCATTCCCGCGAAAGCGGGAATGACGTTCCGGGGGGACGGGCGGGAATGACGTTCCGGGGGGGGGGCGGTGGTTGACGTTCCGGAGGACGGGCGGTGGTTGACGCTCCGGGGGGACGGGCGGTGGTTGACGTTCCGGGGGGACGGGCGGTGGTTGACGCTCCGGGGGACGGGCGGTGGTTGACGTTCCGGGGACGGGCGGTGGTTGACGCTCCGGGGGACGGGCGGAAATGGGGCAGGGCGCACGAATGACCCTGGGAGGCGGGAATCAGCATGGCGCGGGCTGACGGAGCCGCAGGGCGGAACCAGCACACGAAAGGACGGTTTCCGATGATCAACGTGGACTACCCCATCATCGACGGCGACGGCCATGTGGTGGAGCCGGACAGGGAGATGGCCCAGTACCTGCCGGAGCGGTTCCGGCGCATTCCGGGGAACCGCGATTACTCGCTGTTTCCGCAGGATTCATGGGCCTTCGGAGTGGTGGACCCGCACAAGCAGGACGTGCCGGACGCGGCCATGTGGCTGAGTTTCCTGGACGAGGCCGGCATCAGCGCCACCGTGCTGTACCCCAGCAACGCCGCGGCCGTGGGCATGGTGCGGCGGGTGGAGTGGTCGGTGGACCTGGCGCGGGCGTACAACGACTGGCTGCACGACAAGTTCCTGCGACAGAGCGAGCGGTTGCTCGGGGTCGCGCTGCTGCCGGTGCACGACGTCGGCGCCTGCGTGGCCGAGCTGCGCCGCTGCGTCGGCGAGCTGGGCTTCGTCGGCGCCATCCTGCCGTCCATCTCGTCGCCCTTGATGGCCTACGGCAACCCCGAGTTCGACCCCATCTTCGCCACCGCCAACGAGCTGGACACCATGGTGGCGATCCACGGGGGCTTCGTCGGCGCGCACAACTTCGCCGACCCGCTGCGCACATACCGCGAGGTCCGCTCGCTCAAGCACGTCGTACCGCTCATGAGCCACGCCACCAGCATGATCTCCCAAGGGGTGTTCGACCGCTACCCGAACCTGCGGGTGGCCTACCTGGAGGCCGGCTGCGGCTGGGTGCCCTACTTGATGGACGTTCTCGACGAACAGTTCGAGCGCAAGGGCGCCGCCGACCTCAAGCGCAAGCCCAGCGAGTACCTCATGGACCCCAACGTCTACTTCTCCTTCGAGATCGAGGAACGGACCCTGCCCTTCTTCCTCCAGCTCCTCGGCGACGAAAAGCTCGTGTGGCCCTCCGACTACCCCCACGAACGCCCGCGCGCCGAGTTCTTCGACGACCTCCCCGCCTTCTTCGCCCGCGAGGACGTCTCCGCGGAGTCGAAGCGCAAGATCCTGTCGGAGAATCCCAAGCGGCTGTACAAGATCTGAGGGCGCGCAACGAACCGTGACCACCGAAAAGCACACCGACAGAGTCCATCACGTGCACGGCCGGCTGCATGGGCACCGGCATGCGGCGGGGCGCGAGTGGAGCGAGCATGGGCGGCCCATCGTGGAGCTGGTGGACGTGTCCAGCGGCTACCGGCAGACGTTGGGCATCGCCGACGTGAACCTGAAGCTGTGGGCGGCGCAGTTCCTGGCGGTGGTGGGGCCCAACGGCGGGGGCAAGACGACGCTCTTGCGCACCATCCTGGGGCACATCCGGCCCCGCCAAGGGCGGGTGATGGTCAACGGGGTAGCGGCCAACGGCTCGTCGCTGGCATCCGTGGGCTACGTGCCGCAACTGGAGCAGATCGACCTGAGCTTCCCCATCACGGTGGAGGAGGTGGTGTTGCTGGGGCTGTCCCGGCAACGGCGCTGGTTCCGCGGCACCAGCGCGGAGGAACGCGACCGCGCGCACGAGATCCTGGAGCGGCTGAACCTGCTGGAGCTGCGGCAGCGGCAGATCCGGGAGCTTTCCGGCGGGCAGCAGCAGGCGGCGTTCATCGCCCGGGCGCTGCTGGGCGAACCGGAGCTGATCCTGCTGGACGAGCCCACCTCGGGCCTGGACATCCGCTCGCGCGACGAGGTGGTCCATTTCCTCCACGAGATCAACCACTCGGGCGTGGCCATCCTCATCACCAGCCACGACCTCAACTGGGTGGCGGCGCACCTGCCCTGGGTGGTGTGCCTGAACGGGCACGTCATCGCCGAAGGGGACCCCCAGGCGGTCTTCAACCCTCAGGTGCTGGGCGAGACCTACAAGGGTGAGATGGTGGTGCTCCAGCACGGCGACATGATCATGGTGGGCGAACGGCCCCACTCTCCCAACGGACGCTGACACCTCCATGGGTCCCGTGCTCCTCGAACCCTTCGCCTACGAATTCTTCCGCAACGGCATGATCGCCTCGGTCATCGTCGGGGCGGTGTGCGGCTACGTCGGCGTCTACGTGGTGCTCCGGCGCATGAGCTACATCGGCCACGGGCTGGCCCACGCGCTCTTCGGCGGCGCGGTGCTGAGCACCATCGTCGGCGTCAACTTCTTCATCGGCGCGGGCGTGTGGGCGCTGGTGAGCGCGGTGCTCATACACCTCATCAGTCACCGGCGGCTGGTGGGCGCCGACGCGGCCATCGGCGTGGTGACCACGTCGAGCTTCGCCCTGGGCGTGGCGGTGGTGTCCACCTACCGGCGCTTCACCCTCGACTTCGAGGCGGCGCTGTTCGGCAACCTGCTGGGCATCACCGCGACGGACCTCTGGGTCATCGCCCTCACCGCCGCCGCGGTGGCCTTCGTCATGATCGTCATCCGCCACCAGCTCCTGTTCTCGACCTTCGACCCGGAGGTGGCGCCGGTCTACGGCATCTCCACCAACCGCACCGAGCTGATCTTCATCCTGTTGCTGGCGGTGACCATCGTGGCGTCCACGCGCATTCTGGGCGTCACCCTGGTGTCGGCGGCGGTGGTGATCCCGCCCGTCATCGGGCGGTACCTGACCCAGCGGTTCCAGACCCTGCTCCTCATCACCCCGGTCATCGGCGCCGTCTGCGCCGCCACGGGCATGTACCTCAGCTACTTCATCGACATCTCCTCCGGGGCGATGATCGTGCTCACCTTCGCGCTGGTCTTCTTCGTGATCGGCGGCCGGCGCTGGCTCCGGGGGAGCCGGTAGGCCCCGGCTTGGCCCTGCGAGCCCGGGCCACGACTCGTGAGGCAGGGACACCACGAAACGTCATTCCCGCGAAACAGGCCGTGTCAAGACTGATGAAGCAGAGCCCGCTCGAGTCGTCATTCCCGCGGAAGCGGGAATCCAGGGGCGGTGGTGGGGCACTACAGGGGCGTTTCCCCGCCTCGCCACCCCTGGATTCCCGCTTTCGCGGGAATGACGACTCGTGGCGGCGGGGCCATCTTGTAACCCAGCGTAGTCTCGGCACGACTTCCGCCGCGGAAAGACGTCCCGGGGCAGCACTCGGCGCCGGATCATGCTTTAATTGAAGAACTTGATCGTGAAGGCGGTTATGGACTTCCGTAGGTACAAGAAATGTCCCCGGACCCAGATTGGCGGGTTGGCCGCCGCCGCCGTGGCTGTCCTGCTCTGGGTGGGCTCGGCGGCGGCTCAGGCGGACGCCGGCGCGGCGCGCGACCTGGTGTCGCGCTATCTCAAGGCGATTTACGCCCAGGACTACGCCGAGGCTTACCGGCACGTCTCGGAGCACGACAAGGGGGCCAAGAGCGCGGCGGACTACCTGCGCGAGAACCCCTCCTTCACGGGCGCGGCCGCGGAGCTGGCGCGCGGGCTGGCGGAGCGGATCAAGGTGGGACCCCTCTCCTTCACGACCCGCGGCGACAGCGCCACGGTCCGTTTCGACATCCGTCTCCCGGACGCCAATTCCCCCGAGCTGAACACGCTCTTCGCCGGGTTCGACCCCGACGAGCTGAACCGGCTGACGCCGGAGCAGCGCCGGCGAATCCTCGACGCGGTGGCCGAAATGGCGCGCGCCGGCAGCCTGCCGGTGGTCAGCGGGGAAGAGTCGCTGGAGCTTCTGAAGGAGGACGGCCGCTGGACGGTTTTCCGGAACTGGAGCGAGGCGGTGCGGGTGTTCTTCCACGCCGAGGTCAAGGAAGGGCTCCCCTGGGCCTTCGAGCCGGTGCAGCAGATGGTGCTGGCGCAGCCTGGGGAAACCCTGCACGCCGCCTACCGCGCGCGCAATCTGTCGGACCGTCCCGTCACCGCCAAGGCGCGCCACGTGGACACGCCCAAGGAAGCGGCGGCCAAGTACCTCGACATCATCCAGTGTTTCTGCTTTCTGCGGCAGGTCCTGGAACCCGGCCAGGAGAAGGAGCTTCCGCTCGTGTTCCGCGTGGACTACGACACGGCGCGCGAGCACGGTGAGTTCCACATGACCTACCAGTTCTATCCGCGCGACAAGTTCCCCGGCGAGAACGGCGGGACGGCGGCGCCGGGACAGGTACAAGCACAGGCTCAGGGCACCCTGGAGGTGCGCGTCAAGGACCACCGCAACGCCATCGACGACTTCCGCAGCGTGGATTTGCACCTGGGGAAGCTGCGTCTGGCGCCCAATGCGCGCTTGCGCTCCTCCGATCCGGGATGGGTGGAGCTGGCGCCGCAATTGGAGAGCATGGACCTGACCCGGTACAAGGACGGGAAGGCCGCCGCCACGGTGTACCGCGGAGCGCTTGCGCCGCGCCGTTTCGCGGCCGTCGACCTTCAGGTGGCCGAAATCCGTGCCGTTCTCGCGAAGACCGGCGCGCCGGGACAGGTCAAGAACGCCGTGAAACCCATCCGCCTCGGTTTCGAGGTCAAGCCGGGCGCGACCACGGTGGTGGTGCTGGACCTGGAGCTGCTCGACTTGAGCGATCATCCCGGACGCGGCTACGAGCTGCTCATCAAGGGTTACGAGCTATACGAAGATGGCCGGCTGCTCCAGAAGATTCCGCCCGCATAGCCGTCCGGTCCGCTTGCCGGCTCCGAGGTTCACGCCATGACGCAACGGCGCTTCGCCATCCAGGTGACCGTCGGGTCCGTGCTGTTCGTCGTCCTCGCGGGGCTCGTCGTGCAGCAGCTCCGCACCCCTCCGGCGATGCCCCGGCAACCCGCACTTGAGGAGTTGGGGCGCTACGGTACGGCGCCGGACTTCTCGCTGGTGGAGCGTAGCGGCAGGCCCGTATCGGCCGGGGACCTGCGCGGGCGCGTGTGGATCGCCGACTTCATCTACACCACATGCCAGGACACCTGTCCGCTGCAGAGCCGTTCCATGGCCGCGCTGCAAGCCGACCTGAAGGGCCACGCCGACCTCCGCTCGGTTTCCATCACCGTCGATCCGCTGACCGATTCCACGGCCCTGCTGTCCGCCTACGCGGACCGGTACGGGGCCGACCCGGACCGCTGGCTGTTCCTTACCGGCGACGTGGAGCAGATCCGCCGCATCATCCAGGACGGCTTCCGCCTGAGCGCCGCCCCCGTGGACGGCGCCACCCCCGACCCGGTGGTGTTCCACAGCTCCCGCTTCGTGCTGGTGGACCGCGACGGCGAGATCCGCGGCTACTACGACAGCAATGATCCTCGGGCGTTGCGGCGCCTGCGCGAGAACGCCCGCAGCCTCCTGGGCGGCAAGGCGTAACGGGCGCCGTTTCCAGTTCGCCCCCCGGAACGTCATACCCGCCCCCCGGAACGTCATTCCCGCGAAAGCGGGAATCCAGGCGGGGTAAGGCGGGGAATGCACCCGTTCCGCCCCTCTCCCCACCCCTGGATTCCCGCTTTCGCGGGAATGACGGTCCGGGGGGCGGGGATGACGTTCCGGGGGGGGGGAGGGGGGGGGGGGGGGTGGGTGGTGCGGGGGGGGGAGAGGCGGTGGGGGGGGGGGGAATGACGTCGGGGGAGCCGGAATGACGTTCCGAAGGGGGCGGCGGGAAGCACGTTCCGGGAGGGGTCCGGAAAACACGGTATGGAAGCGCCGCTATCTTGTCTTGTCGTCGCGGCATTGGTAGATTTCACATGGGCTCGATCCGTCGGGCGGGCATCAGACGCCGACCGACCCAAAGGAGGAACCAGTGGCCAAGGCATCCAGAAAAAGAGGACCGCGGCAGCAGCAGGCCGCGGCGGCGCCCGGGCCGCCCAAGCCCAACTGGCCGGTGCTGGGACTGGCCGCGGTGGGGCTTGTGCTGGCGGGGTATCTGACGGGCACCGCGTGGTCGGGCGGGGAGACCGCCTTTTGCGAGGCGGGCGACGACTGCGACATTGTGCTCCAAAGCCGCTGGTCGGAGCTTCTGGGCCTGCCCACCTCGCTTTGGGGGTTTTTCGTGTACGTGGTGCTGGCGGGCGCGGCGCTCATCAAGCGGCGGAGCCGGCGCTGGAAGGTCTTGGCCGCGGTCTCGCTCTTCGGCATGGCCTACAGCCTGTACCTGACCTACATCTCCCTGTTCGTGCTGGAGGCCGCCTGTCCGTACTGCCTGACCTCCCTTGCGATCTTGACCGCCATCTTCGTCGTGACGCTGATGCAGGTCCCCCAGGTGAGCCACCGCGTGCCGTGGAAGCCCTGGCTCGGCGCGAGCTTCGGCGCCGCCGCGGTGGCGGTGCTGGCGATGCACCTGGTCTTCTACTCGGGCGCCACGGTGAACGCTTCGGCCAACGAAGACCCGTGGTTGCGAGGCTTGGCCGTGCACCTCGACGATATCGATGCCAAGATGTACGGAGCGTTCTGGTGCCCCGCCTGCCAGAGTCAGATGGAATTGTTCGGCGCTTCCGCCGAGCGCATCCCTTACATCGAGTGCAGTCCCGGGGGGCGCAGCGCGCCCACCGCGACCAAGTGCCTGGCGGCGGGCGTGCGTTCCTATCCCACGTGGGTGATCAAGGGCCAGCGTCAAGTCGGGGTGCTGACGCCGGCGACACTGGCGGATCGGAGCGGCTTCGCGGGGGTCAAGCCCGCGCAGAAGGAGGGTGGCTGATGCGACGTTTCTGGCTGGGCCTCACGGCCCTGCTCTTGATGGCGGCGGCTCCGGCCTGGGGCGATCCCTCCAAGTACCCGGAGTATGCCAAGGTGGAGCCGTCGGACAAGATCGCGATCCAATATGTCCGAGTCGAAGAACTCGTCCAGCACGTCCTCGACCGCAAGCCCCTCACCATCGTGGACGTGAGGCAAGCTCGGAGCTATGCCGACGGTCACATCAAGGGCGCCCTCTCGATACCGCTCGGCGCCTTCTACCGAGGTGCCGCCGTGCCCGAGGAGGGCCTCGTCGTACTCTATTGACAGTGCCCTCGCCACCTGGCCAGTTTGGCCTACGGAATTCTTCACAAGCAGGGCTACCGCAACATGAGAGTGTTGTACGAGGGTCTTCCCGGTTGGACCGAGAAGGGCTACCCCATGGAGACAGACTCGTAACCTGCGCGCGGGCCGGGGTTCAGCGTTTCTCGAACTGGTTCTTGCCCCAGAGGTTGTCCCACATCTCGTTGGTGATGGTGCCGACGACGTCGCGGGTCTTCTCCATGTCCTTGGCCACGGCCGGGCGGGCGGCGACGGTGTCGAACCAGCGGCTCAGGTGCGGGTGGTCGGCCATGTCCTGGCCCTGGCGCTCGTGCAGCCGGATCCACGGAAACACCGCCATGTCGGCGATGGAGTAGTCGCCGGCCAGGTACGCGTGCTCGGCGAGCCGCTTGTCCAGCACCCGGTAGATGCGCGCGCCCTCGCTGGTGTAGCGCTCGACGGCGTAGGGGATCTTCTCGCGCGCGTAGGCGCGGAAGTGGTGCGCTTGGCCGAGCATGGGGCCGACGCCCCCCACCTGGAACATCAGCCACTCCAGGACCTGGATGCGGGCGCGAGGTTCCGCGGGCAGGAACATTCCGGCCTTCTCGGCCAGGTAGATCAGGATGGCGCCGGATTCGAACACCGAGATGGGCTCGCCGCCCGGGCCGTCGCGGTCGAGGATAACCGGGATCTTGTTGTTGGGGCTGATCCTGAGGAACTCCGGGTCGAACTGCTCGCCCTTGCGCAGGTCCACCCAGTGAAGCCGGTAGTCGAGGCCCGTCTCCTCGAGCATGATGTGGATCTTCTGCCCGTTGGGCGTGGCGCTGGTGTAAAGCTCGATCATGGCGGTCTCCTTGCGGGACTGTCCGTGAGGCAGGATACTGGATAAATACCCGTCTCCTTGCCCGAGGCTGGAATTCCTGCACATCTTATCACGTGAACGAACGGGACAGCACCCCGAGAGACTCCGGCGCGATGACGATGACACCGGCCGCACGCATCATTACCCTGACCACCGACTTCGGCTACCGGGACCCCTTCGTGGGCATCATGAAAGGGGTGATCCACGGTATCGATCCGGCGGCCGTGATTGTCGACCTGACACACGGGGTGGCGCCGCAGGACGTCACCGGCGGCGCGCTCGCGCTGGCGGCCGCCGTCGACTTCTTTCCCACGGGCGCCATACACGTGGCGGTGGTGGATCCCGGAGTGGGCGGCGCCCGGCGCCCCATTCTCGTGGAGACCGCCCGCGGCCGCTACGTCGGCCCGGACAACGGGCTCTTGAGCCTCGCCGCGGGCCGGCAACGGCCGATCCGCGTGGTCCACCTGTCCAACCCGGATTACCACCTGCACCCCACGAGCACGACCTTCCATGGCCGGGACGTCTTCGCCCCCGCGGCCGCCCACCTTTCCGCCGGAGTGCCGGCGGAGAAGCTGGGGCAAACGGTCGAGAGCTTCGAGAGCCTGGAGGTGCCCGAACCGCGAAGGCAGGACGGGGGCGCCATCGACGGCGAGGTCATCTACATCGACGGTTTCGGCAACCTCACCACCAACATGCGGCGCGAGGACCTGGCGGCCTTCGACCCGGCGGGAGTGGACGTGCGGGTCGGCGACCATGTGATCCGGGGCCTGTCCCCCAACTACGCCTCGGCCGGCGCGGGCACGTACCTCGCCCTGATCAATAGCTGGGGGCACCTGGAGATTTCCCGGTGCGAGGGCAGCGCGCGATCCGGCCTCGGCGCCCATGTCGGCACCCGGGTGCTTCTGCGGGGCGCTTGATGTGGTATTGTCTTGGCCGGCCGGCCCGTGGAACCAAACGGGCCGGGACACGGTCGCGGAGGTGGCGATGACAGAAGAACGGCCGAGCTGGGATCAGTACTTCATGACCATCACGCGGCAGGTGGCGGAACGTTCCACCTGCACCCGCGCCAAGGTGGGCGCCGTGATCGTCCGGGATCGGAGCATCCTCGCCACGGGCTACAACGGCTCGCCCGCGGGAATGCCCCACTGCACGGAGTTGGGCTGCCTCATCTACGAAACCAGGAATCCCGACGGTGAGATGGAGAAGAACTGCTTCCGCACCATCCACGCCGAGATCAACGCCATCGCCCAGGCCGCCAAGAACGGCGCCAGCATCAAGGACGCCTCCATCTACATCACCCACACGCCGTGCATCCACTGCCTCAAGGTGCTGGTGAACACGGGCATCGGCGATATCTACTACGAGAAGCCGTACAAGCTCGACACGGTGGCGGAGATCCTGGAGCACACCGGCGTCCGGCTGCACCCCGTGGCCATGCCGTGAGACTCCCCCTCCCCACCCCTGGATTCCCGCTTTCCGGGCTGTGTCAAAACACCATCTGAGAGAGGCGCCAACCCGCCGAAGAGTCATTCCCGCGAAAGCGGCTGTGTCAAAACTCCATCCGGGATAGGCTACCAACCCCCGAAGAGTCATTCCCGCGAAAGCGGGAATCCAGGGGTGGTGGTGGGGCACTACATCTGCGTTTCCCCGCCTCGCCACCCCTGGATTCCCGCTTTCGCGGGAATGACTCTTCGGGGGGTTGGTGCCAATTCTTGTCCTGTCGACGGTTGCGACACAGCCTGGTTCACGGGAATGACGAAACGGGGGCTCCGTTTCCTCGGGAGTTCTGACACAGCTTGGTTCACGGGAATGGCGGGAGGCGCCGCGCCCTTCCTAGCGGCCGACGAAAAAAGGCAGGAGCCGCCGATGGCGACCCCTGCCTTTCAAGTGTCCTCGGGCCGCCAGGCGACGGCGCGGAAACGGTTAAACCTTGCCCGCGAGCAGGAAGGCGATGATCAGGGCGTAGATGCCCAGCGCTTCGATAAGGGCCAGCGACAGGATCAACGGCGTGAAGATCTTGTCGGCGGAGTTGGGGTTGCGGCCGATGCTTTCCATGGCCGCGCCGCCTACCCGGCCTTGCGCGAGCGCGCAACCGAACGCGGCGATGGCGATGCCGAGGCCGGCGCCCAGTGCGACGATGCCCGGGACCAGGCCGGCCGAGCCGCCGCCCGCGGCATCCGCCGCAACGGCAACACCCGACAGCAGCAGCGTGAAGAGTCCCGTCAGTACGAAGGCTGTGAGTTGCTTCATGTTTTTTCTCCTTTCCGGCGCCGAGGTCGTTGCCGCAAGCCTCTCCTCTTCATCCTCCCCGACTGGCAAACCGCGGCGTCAATGATCGTGGCTCAAGGCCAGAGACGCATAGATCATGCTCAAGAGCGTAAAAACGAAGGCCTGGATGACCGACACCAAGGCCCCCAGCAGATAGAACAGCACCGGGATGACCACGTAGGTCAGGCCGGTGAATATCTCCACCACCAAGTGGTCGGCGAACATGTTGAATGCGAGCCGCAGGCCCAGCGTGAGCGGCCGGAACATGTGCGAGAAAATCTCGATCAGGAAGAACAGCGGCGCGATCACCAGGAACGGCCCCATGAACTGCTTGAGGTAGGCGCCGCCGTGCTCGCGCACGCCGAAGTAGTGGTAGGCCCCGAAGGAAACCAGGCCCAGGCCTAGTGTGATGTTGAGGTTGCTCGTGGGCGGCGAGAACCCGGGCACGAGGCCGATGAAGTTGGACAGCAGGATGAAAATGAAGAACGTCCCGTAAAGCGACAGGTAGCGCCGGCCGTGGTGCCCGATGATGCTGTCGCTCAGGTTCGTGACGAACTCGATCAAGAGCTCGAAGATGTTGACCAGGGTGATCCGGTCGCTGGGAATGACCGCGTCGCGGGTGTCCAGCAGCCGGCGCCGCGCCGCGAGCGCCAGGCAGACCAGCAGCACCATGCTCACCAGCGAGAAGAAGATCTGCAGCGGCACCAGCCCCTGCAAGAAGCCGGGTACCAAGTCGTACCATGTGAATGGATGATGTCCCATCGATGACTCACCTGCCGATTTGCGTATCGTACAGCCGATCCCACAAGATCGCGAGGATCAGGCAGTTGACCCCTACCGCGAACGACACCGCGTCCGGAGAGATGCGGGTCAGCAACAACCAGGAGGCGCCCAGCAGGAAGCAGAACTTGAAGACCAGCAGGAAAATCCCCGCCCGGACCCGCCCCTTGCTCGCGAACGGCGTGATCACCCACCGGATGCCCACCGCCAGGAGCAGGAAGTTCACTCCCATGAACAGGCCGCCCAGCAAGAGCCCGCCGGGCTCCAGCCACTCCAGCGGCACGAGCGCCAGGAAACCGGCCACCAGCAGTCCGTGCCACAACTCCACGCGCCAGACCGGGAGACCGCTCGCTTCCCAACTCATCGGTGCTCCCTGGCGAAATGCCGCAAGAGCATCACGAGCCGCCAGAACGCCATCACGAGCCCCAGAAGCCCCAACACCAGCACCATCCAGGGCGAGCTGCCGAAGTAGGAGTCCGCGTAGTGCCCAAGCACCAACCCGGCTCCGACCGTCGTGGGAAACTCGAATCCGATGGCGGTGTATTTGGCGGCCCGGAAGAGAACGGGTCTCTTTTCCGGTGGCCCGTCCCGGCCGTCCTGTGCGTCGCTCACTGAAACCGGTTTTCTAACATGCGCACCGGGACCGGTCAACGGCGGCGGTCCGGGGGCCGAACGCCACGGCGACGACTCAACGTGGGACCACGCCGTCCTCTTCCGCCCAGTCCGCGAAGGCCGCCACGGTGGCGGCGATGTCTTCCTCGCCGTGCGCCAGGGATACGAACCAGGCCTCGAACTGGGACGGCGGCAGGTAGACGCCGCGCGCGAGCATGCCGTGAAAAAAACGTGCGAAGCGTTCCCGGTCGCAGGTCCTGGCGTCATCGGGCGCCGCCACCCGCTCCGGCCCCAGGAACAGCGTCAGCATGGAGCCCACGCGGTTGACCGTGCCCGGCACGCCGCGCGCGAGCACCTCGCGGAGCCCATCTTCGAGCATGCGGCCCTTCTCCTCCAGCTCCCGGTAGACGTCCGGTCCTTCCAGCGCCCTCAGCGTGGCGAGCCCGGCGGTGACCGTCACCGGGTTCCCCGAGAGCGTGCCCGCCTGGTACACGGGACCTTCCGGCGCCAGCCGCGCCATGATGTCCCGCCGTCCGCCGAACGCCCCCACCGGGAGCCCGCCGCCCAACACCTTGCCCAGGCAGGTGAGGTCCGGCGTCACGCCGTAGCGTTCCTGTGCACCGCCCCGCGCCACCCGGAAGCCCGTAATCACCTCGTCGAAGATGAGAACGACGCCCTGGCGCGCCGTAACCTCCCGCAATGCCTCGAGAAACCCCGGTGCCGGCGGAATCACGCCCATGTTGCCGCACACCGGTTCGACGATCACCGCCGCCAGATCCTCGCGGTGCCGCTCGACCAGACCGCGCACGGAGTCCGCATCGTTGAAGCGCGCCAGCAGGGTATCGGCGGTAAAGCTCTCCGGCACGCCGGCGCTGTCGGGCAGGGAGAAGCTCTCCACGCCCGAACCGGCCTTGGCCAGCAGGGCGTCGACGTGCCCATGGTAGCAGCCGTCGAACTTGAGCACCTTGCTGCGCCCGGTGTAGCCCCGCGCCAGGCGGATGGCGCTCATGGTCGCCTCGGTGCCGGAGTTCACCAGACGCAACTGTTCCACGCCGCCCATGCGCTCGCAGACGAGTTCCGCCAACTCCACCTCCTTGGCGGTGGGCGCGCCGAAGCCGGTGCCCTCGGGCACGGCGTCCACGAGCGCCTGCACCACCCCCACCGGCGCATGTCCCAGAATGAGCGGTCCCCAGGCGCAGACGTAGTCGATGTACCGCCGCCCTTCCCGGTCAACGATCCGCGATCCCTGGGCCCGGGCGATGTAGAGGGGGTCGCCGCCGACGGCGTTCCACGCCCGCACCGGGCTGTTCACACCGCCGGGAACGACGTGCCGCGAACGGTCGACAAGATCCGCTGAGGACGGCCTTGGGCGGTTATCCACACTACACCTCGTTGCCTCGCTCCGGGCGCGGTTTCGGGCGCCCGTGACCCAGCCCTTCGCCTTTTCCCCGTCTCCGCTCACCCGAAAGATACGGCGACTCCGGCGATAACATTACAGAAAAAAATGACGTGTGTTTTTGGTATTGCAATGCGCCAACAAAACCATTAAAAGGACGGTTTTCTTTGGTTACACCGATTAGGCAAATGGGCTGAACACTCACCGCCTCCGCGAGGAATTCCGGCGGGGTTTCGGGTTCTACTATGGCCTGAAACCGGGAGCCATTGTCCAGAAAGTTGTCCACATCTGTGGATAATTTTGTTGATAACCACAGTCACGCTAGCGCCATAACTCTCCTTGAATACAATGAAAAAGCTTCCGCGTGAGATTCAGGACCGGTTGAAGGAAAGGCTCGGCTTACACGATTTCGAGACATGGATCAAACCCCTGACGTTTACCCCAAGCGCGAGCGGTGAGATCACCATCGAGGTTCCCAGCAATCTGTTCCGCGACTGGCTCCACGAGAACTACCTCGACGCCATCAAGGAGGAGTTCAAGACGTACTACGGCGAGGCCGCACCGGTCGCTCTTTCGGTCAATCCGTCGCGCGTGCCCCAGCAGGCGCCGTCTCCACCCAAACCCACCGCCCAACCGGCGGACTCCTCGACGCTGATCCCGCGCTACACCTTCGAGAACTTCGTCGTCGGCACCAGCAACCAGTTCGCCCATGCCGCGTGCCTCGCGGTCGCCAGCAGACCCGCGGAACACTACAACCCGCTGTTCATCTACGGCGGCGTGGGCCTGGGGAAGACTCACTTGGTGAATGCCCTGGGAAACCGCCTGCGGGAGCAGAGCCCTGGTCAAAAAGTCGTCTACACAACCTCCGAATCGTTCATGAACAACCTCATCTCGTCTCTGCGGCGGGACCGCATGAACGAGTTCAAGAACCACTTCCGCAGCATCGACGTGCTCATCCTCGACGACATCCAGTTCATCGCCGGCAAGGAACGCACCCAGGAAGAGTTCTTCCACACCTTCAACTCGCTCTACGAGAGCCACAAGCAGATCATCCTCACATCCGATCGTTTTCCCAAGGAGATCTCCGACCTGGAAGACCGGCTTCGGAATCGCTTCGAGTGGGGCCTGACCGCCGACATCCAGCCGCCGGACATCGAGACTCGCATCGCGATCCTCATCAAGAAGGCCGAGGAGGAAGAGATCGACCTGCCGCAAGAGGTCGCGGACTTTCTCGCCACCCACATCCGCTCCAACGTCCGGGAGTTGGAAGGCTCCCTCACCCGCCTCGGCGCCTTCGCTTCCCTCACCAACGTCGAAATCACCATCGATCTCGCGCGGGAGGCGTTGAAGCACACCCTGAAGGAGAACGAGAAACACGTCACCGTGCGCAACATCCAGAAAGCCATCTGCGAGCACTTCGACGTCAAGATCAGCGACCTCAAGTCCAAGCGGCGCACGAAAAACATCGCCGTCGCGCGCCAGGTCGCCATGTACCTCTGCCGCAAGTACACCGCCACCTCCTATCCCGCCATCGGGGCCGAGTTCGGCGGGCGCGACCACTCCACGGTCATCCACGCCTCCAAGACCATCGAAAGGAAGGCCACCACCGACCCCGAGATCAAGGCCACCGTGGAACGGCTGGAGCGCCAGCTCAAGAGTTGAGTGAACACGCTGTGGAGAACCCGACACAGCCTGTTGAAAACTCGCTGAGTTCACTGCTCTCGCGGCCGGCCCCTACAGACAACGGGAGTGGCCGCGTTTTTTTTCCACCGCAAAAGTGCTTTAATAGCGGTAGTTTCCAACGGCTATCCCGATATCCACAGGCCCTACTACTACTTCTGATATTTCAATAATATAGAAGATGAATTAGAGCCGACGATACTGGAGGATAAATGCAGATCCGAGCCAAACGCGAAGAGTTTCTGGACGCGTTGTACTGGAGCCAGAGCACGGTGGAACGGCGCAACACCATGCCGATACTGGCCAACGTGCTGGTGGAAACCCAGGGCAATCGGATACGTCTCACGGGCACCGACCTCGAGGTGGGCGTACGCGCCAGCCTCAACGGCGAGATCATCACATCGGGCAGCGTCACGGTGGATGCCAGGAAGCTCTACGAGATCGTGCGCGAGTTGTCCGAGGAGTTCATCGACCTGAAGCGGTTGGACAACGACCGGGTTGAGATCCAGAGTGGCAAGTCCGTCTTCAAGATGGTGGGTCTCGACGCGCGTGAGTTCCCCGCGTTCGTGTCGAGCGGCGAGGCGGAGCGCAAGGATTGCCCGGCGCTGGCGCTGAAGGAGATGATCGACAAGACGATTTTCTCCATATCCACGGACGAGACCCGCTCCAACCTGAACGGCGCGCTGCTGCACGAGATGGAGAACAATCGGGTGCGCATGGTGACCACCGACGGTCATCGGTTGTCCCTGGTGCAGCGCGAGATCGGGCCGTTGGGGCTCGCGAAGGGAGTGATTATCCCGCGCAAGGGGCTGGCCGAGTTGCGCCGGCTCCTGGAAGACCCCGCCGAGGAAACCGTGTCCCTGGGTTTCACCGACAACATGGTGTTCGTGTGGAAGGGGGACGTCGAGATGTCCATCCGGCTCATCGACGGCGAGTTCCCCGACTACGACAAGGTCATACCGTCGGACAACAAGAACAAGGCGGATGTGGTTCAAGCCATCCTGTTTCGTGCCTTGCGTCGCGTGTCGCTGCTCTCCAGCGACCGCTTTCGTGGCGTCCGCGTCGAGTTCACCGGCGGCACCATCGGGATCTCCGCCAACAACCCGGATCTCGGGGAAGCGGCCGAGGAAGTGGACGTGGCGTACGAGGGCAACCGCATCGTCATCGGCTACAACGCCCAGTACCTGCTGGACATCCTGAACGTCATGGAACAGGACGACCACGTCGAGATGGGCCTGATGGACGACGAGAGTCCCACGGTAGTGCGCCGCGGCGGCGACGACACGCTGCTGTACGTGGTCATGCCGATGCGGATCTAGACAGGCTGCGTCCGAGATCACAACGCAAGTACGCCGCGGAACGTCAAACTCTGGAGCAACATGGCAGAGCAGTCCCACATCGACCGAAGTCTCAAGACCGTCGCCTGCTTCGTCATCACCGTAAGCGACACGCGTGATGCGTCGACGGACCGCAGCGGCGCCACCATCAAGGGGATGCTTGAGGAAGGCGGCCATGCGCTGGCGGGTTACGAGATCGTCAAGGACGAGCCCGAGGACATCCGCGCGCTCTTGGGAACCGCGCTGGCCGCGGACGGCGTGGACGTGGTGCTACTGAACGGCGGCACCGGCATTGCGCCCCGCGACGGCACCTACGAGGTGGTGAGCGGCGTCATCGAAAAGCGCATCGACGGCTTCGGCGAGTTGTTCCGGTACCTGAGCTACCAGGAGATCGGCGCCGCCGCGATGCTGAGCCGCGCGGTGGCGGGGGCCGTGGGCAGCCGGATCGTGGTATCCATGCCGGGTTCGCGCGGCGCCGTGGAAACGGCCATGAAGGACCTGCTGCTGCCGCAGTTGGGCCACATGGTGGCGCAGGCGCGCGGAATATGAAGGTGCGCGTCAAGCTCTTCGCCATGCTGCGGGAGCGGGCGGGCGCCGGCGACGCGGTCCACGAGGTTCCCGACGGCTCCACCGTGAACGAGCTGTGGAAACGGCTCCAGAGTGAGTACCCGGGCCTTTCCGGCATCGACCTCAGGCTCCTCTACGCGGTGAACAGTGAGTACGTCGAGCGCGGCCAGCGGCTCGCCGACGGCGACGAGGTCGCCTTCATCCCGCCGGTGAGTGGAGGATGACGTGTTCCGGCTGACCGACAAACCCATCGACTTGAACGAATTGCTCGCCTACGTGGGCGACCCCGGCGCGGGCGCCGTCTCGACCTTCATCGGCGCCACCCGCGACAACAACGAGGGGCGCTCCATCATATCCCTGGACTACGAGGCCTACCCCGGCATGGCCGAGCAGGAGCTGGCCCGGCTAGGCGAGGAAGCCGCGGCGAAGTGGGAAATCACCCGCGCGGCCATCGTCCACCGCATCGGCAACGTGCCCATCGGCGAGGCCAGCGTGATGATCGCCGTCTCCGCGCCGCATCGCGACGACGCCTTCAAGGCATGCCGCTACGCCATCGACGAATTGAAGAAGCGCGTGCCCATCTGGAAGAAGGAAATCTACCAGGGCGGCGAGATCTGGATCGGCAGCCAGAGCGGCGAACGCTTCGCCACCCCGTGACGGATCGTCATTCCCGCGAAACAGGCCGTGTCAAAACTCATGAGGCATCTACGTAACGGAACGTCATTCCCGCGGAAGCGGGAATCCAGGGGTGGTGGTGGGGTACTACAGCGGCGTTTCCCCGCCTCCCCGCCCCTGGATTCCCGCTTCCGCGGGAATGACGTTCCGTAGGGTGGATACGCGGCCGGGGCTACCCTAGCTAGCCTTCCTCGACGCGCAGAATCGCGGCCGCCGGCAAATTCTCCAGCAAATCGGCCACCGCCCGGTCGAGGTAGTCTCCGCTCTTGGACTCCACCGTCACCTTCACCTTGTAGTCCGGGTTGTCCAGCACCGGGTAGGAGCCCAGCAGGATGTCGGGAAACCGCTCCAGCAGTTCGTTGAGGGTGCCCGCGATGACGCCCTCGCCGTCCTTGATATAGATGTTGCGCAGGTGGAACGGCTCCTCGCGGAAGCGTTCCTTGATGGCCTGGAATCGGTCCTGCAGGATGCGCGGCACGCCGGCGAAGATGTAGACGTTCCGCATGCGGATCACCGGAGCGAACATGGCCCCGGCGGCGAGCAACTCCGCTCCCTCCGGCACCATGGCCATGCGCAGCCGCGCCGGGTTCACGTCCGCGCCGTAGCGCGCGCGCAGGCGTCCTTCCAGCCGCGGCTCGATAACGGCCTTGACGCCGAAGCCGTGGGCGATTCCCTCGATGGTCACGTCATCGTGGGTGGGGCCGACGCCGCCGGTGGTGAAGACCAGGTTCCACCTCGCGGCGAAGCGCGCCGCCGTGCGCCCGATGAGCTCCAGGTCGTCCGGTATCACAGTCACGCGCTGGACCTCGACCCCGAGCTGGCGCAGTTCCCGGCACAGGAACGTGGAATTGATGTCCTGGGTCTTCCCCGAAAGGACCTCGTTGCCGATGATGATGATGCCCGCGGACTTGGACATGACGAGGGACCATAGTATGCCAAGGAACGGCAAAGCGAAAGCGCTACAGGATACCAGGGAGGTGCCCGTGCCATGAACCAGACCGAGAAATATCTGATCGACGTGGCCTATCCGTATTGGGAGACCGAGGCCGAGATCGCCAGGCGATTCTTCCGCGGCGGTCCGACCCGCGAGCAGCACGTCTACTGGCTCAAGGCCCAGCTATGGAAGGAGCTGCACCCGGTGGACGGCTATTTCACCGGCCTGCACCGGGAGTTGGCCAACTTGGTGGAGATGTTCCCCGAAGTGGACCGCACCGTCGACCGGCACCATTACCACGGGCTCATGGAGCAGATGGTCCAGGAGTTCAACCACTACGTGCTCCAGGCCGACATCCTGGAGTACCTGCTCGGCCGCAAGATCGCCGCCGAGGACACCATCCAGTTGCCCGAAGAGAAGGCCCTGGGGGATCTGCGCCGGGACTACGTGGCCGGTTCGGTGGTGGAGAAGGCCGCGGTGCTGGTCACCGAGGGCGGCGGCGCGCGCCTCTTCCGGGAGGGGCGCAAGCTCAAGGGCAGCGTGCTCGCGCGCAAGATCGCCGCGGCCATGGAGGTGGTCTACCAGGACGAGAAGAACCACTACCGCGAGGCCGCGCGCGAGGCGGCCGCGGCGGTCGGCACCAAGCAGCACCTCAAGACCATGAAGCGGGCCATCGAGCGCGTCAGCCTGCAGCGCGTGCGCATGCGCAACGAGATGTTCCAGTACCCGTTGTCGGAAGAGGCCGTCGAGCGCAGTCTCGCGAGACACCACCGGCCGGTGTAACGCCCTTCGACTTCGCGCCGCTGGGCGCGGCGCCTCGCTCAGAACAACGTCACGGCCTGCCCAGCGGATGGGACTTGGGGCCGGCGCAGACCCCGCGCTTGGACGCGCGGATGAACTCCAGCAGGAAGGCGACGTCCCCGAAGGGATCGGAGAGGTGCTCTTCCAGTTCCTTCACCGCGGCGCTCAGGTTGCGGCGCTTGCGGAAAAGGATCTGGAAGGCGTTCTTCAGAACCCGGACGCGGGGTTCCTCGAAACCGGCCCGGCGCAGACCGACCACGTTCAGTCCGCGCACGGTGTGCTGCCAGTCGATGATGGCGAACGGCGGCACGTCGCGGCTCGTGGCGCTCAAGCCGCGCATGATGGCCATCGTACCGACGCGCACGAACTGGTGCACGGCGCAGCTCGCGGAGAGCACCACGCGGTCGCCGATCTCCACGTAGCCGCCCACCACGGAGTTGTTGGTCATGATGATGCGGTCGCCCAGCCGGCAATTGTGGGCCACGTGGCAGTTGGCCATCAGGAAGTTGTCGTCGCCGATCACCGTGGTGGAGTCCGGCGCCGTACCCCGGTGGACCTGGACGCCCTCGCGAAACACGTTGCGGTGGCCGATGTGGAGGTAGGACTTGGCGCCCCGGTAGGAGAGGTCCTGCGGCGCGTCTCCCAGGACGGCGCCGCTGTGCACCTGGTTGCCTTCACCCAGTTCGGTCCACCCCAACACCACGGCGTGGGGCGCCAGGCGGGTGCCGGCGCCGATCTTCGCCGGGCCGTCGATGACGGCATGGGCGCCTAGCTCGGCGTCGGGGTGAATTTCGGCGCGTGGATCCACGACGGCAGTAGGATGTATCGACATGGTTGATCTCCGGCTGTTACGGCTGAAGCGCTGCCGAAGATTCGACAGGCAACCTCGAGCGGAAGGCGCCGGATCTGGGCATTGGGTCGGGTACGGGATACTGATTCATCGAGGCTCGGATTCTTCGATGGGCTGCGACTCGTCCACCAGTTCGTCGCCGGCAACGCGGTAGGTCCCGCCCGCCCAGGCGCCGAGGTCGACGAACCGGCAGCGCTCCGAGCAGAAGGGCCGGCAAGGATTGCCGGTCCATGGCGTTTCGGTACGACAAATGGGGCACTTGATGGTGGTCGGCATGTTGGTGCGGCCGCTTTCGAGCGCCGGCACGATCCGTGTCGAGGACCGTTCCGGCCAGCATGCGGCTCCTCCTTCTTGACTAGCAGTTTCGTCTCTATTTTTCAAAAGATGACACACTCGCGAAGGGAGCTTGAGAGCGCCGCCGGAGGGAGGCATACTGATCCCCGGCGGTCGAGCGCCACGGACCCGGGAGCCGGTCCGTGGCTCAGCAGTCCTACACCGACGGAGCGAGAAGCCCATGAATGACCTGTTGCCGGTCCTCGTGATGGCTGGCGGCAACGACCGGGTTGAAACCATACCGGAGGGCGTGGCGCCCGAAGACGTGCTGAAGGGTTTCAAGGGCGCCGTACGCCTGCCGTCCGGTCGCTGCATCGCGGGCGAACTGATCCACCGGATGCGCGAAAGCCACCGGTTCGAGGACCCCGTTCTGGTGGGGCCGCGGCACGTCTATGGGGACCTGGTGGACTGCGAGATCAGTGATACCCCGGGAGATCTCCTGGCCAACATCCAGCGGTTCGCCGCCCTCCTGACCGAGCGCTACCCGGACCGCCCGGTGGCGGTCTCGGCCTGCGACATCCTGCCCACGGCGGAAGAGTTCCGGACCCTGCTGGACGAGGGCTACGGGCCCAGTGCCGACAGGGGCCTGTGGTGGCAGATGATCGCGGCCGAGGCCGAGGAGATGGGCGTCAGCCGTTGGAAGCCCAGCTACCGCATGCGTCCGGCGCCGCGCGAGCCGTTGCTGAACCTCTATCCCGGCCACTTGCTGGTGCTGCGGGCGAACGCCATCCGCCTCGACTGGTTCAACATGTTCCTCATGATGGCGTACCGCTACCGCAACCGCAGCATCTACGAGCGCCTGACCCGCATCACGCTGAGGGCCGTGGGCTTGTGGCTGGAGGAAGACGCGCGCCTGCTGCGGAACTTCCGCTGCCCGGGACGCACCCTGGCGGCACCCTACGGCATCCTGAAGACCTACCTGCGCTACACCGCGCGGCGCCTTACAGTGCCGGAGCTCGCCGCCGAGCTGTCCCGCCAGATCATCGTCCGGGACGACGCCGGCGCCATGCCCCAGCCCGTGGCCCTGACGGTGACCCGCATCCGCTCCTTCGCCAAGGACATCGACACCCGCGGCGAACTGGAGGAAATCGCGGGATGAGGCGGAACGGCCGCCGCGCCACTTCCTCCGTCATTCCCGCGGAACAGGCTTTGTCAAGACTCCGCTCGGCCAGGCAAAGGCGCAGCCCCGCGAACCGTCATTCGCGCGGAACAGGCCGTGACAAGACTCCGCTCGGCCAGGCAAAGGCGCAGCCCCGCGAACCGTCATTCCTGCGGAACAGGCCGTGACAAGACTCCGCTCGGCCAGGTAAGGCGCAGCCCCGCGAACCGTCATTCGCGCGGAACAGGCCGTGACAAAACGTCGTCCGGACACGAATTGGCACCAACCCCCCGAACCGTCATTCCCGCGGAAGCGGGAATCCAGGGGTGGTGGCGGGGCACTACAGCGGCGTTTCCCCGCCTCCCCGCCCCTGGATTCCCGCTTCCGCGGGAATGACGGTTCAGGGAGTTGGTGCCTTAGGCGTTTTACAGCACACGCCCGAGCCAGCGGCGGAGGAACGCCGGTCCCTGGCGTTCCAGCGCCGGCGCGAACCGGCGGGTGGCGTCACGGAGTTGCGCCACCGAGATGTCCGGGGTGGTCGCGATTTCCAGGGTGTGGCCGATGAACCAGCGCTCGAGGCCGGCGGCGGTCACCTCGGGATGAAACTGGAGCGCCAGCGCGCGCTCGCCCCAACCGAAGGCCTGGTTCTCGCACACCTCGGTGGCGGCCAGGTGGATCGCGCCGTGCGGCAGGTCGAAGGTGTCGCCGTGCCAGTGGAGCACCGAGGCACGGTCCGGCGCCAACAGGCTCAGGGCCGACGCGGCCCCGGCTTCGCTCAGGGAGAGCGGCCCCCAACCGATTTCCTTGCGTCCCGCGCCGTACACCCGCGCCCCCAGCGCCCGCGCCATGAGCTGGGCGCCCAGGCAGATGCCCAGGGTCGGCCGGTCCGCCGCCAGGCGGCCTTCGATGAGGCGCACCTCCTCCGTCAGGAAGGGATACGGGCCGTCGTCCCCGGCGCCGATGGGACCGCCCAGGACCACCAGCAGATCGGCGTCCGCCGCCGCGTCGAGCCCATCCAGGCCGGCCTCGACATACTGGACGCGCCAGCCGCCCTCGGCCAACGGGCCGGCGAATGACCCCAGGTCTTCGAAAGCGACGTGCCGGACAACCACGGCGCGCGGCGGGATGGATGTGGGGGAATGGCTCATGGGCGCAAACTCTCGGCAAAGTTCCCCCTAGCGCGCAAACCGTCTAAACTCAAACGGAGGGTCGGCCGGAGAGGGCCGCGAAGGGAGACGAGCACATGGATGACGACAACCAGCCCGCGCCGCTAGTGCTGCGCGGGCATCCGGTTCTTCCGGCGCCGGCGGGGCCGGTGGTGTTGCTGATACTCGACGGGGTGGGCGTCGGCGCGGGGGATGAGTTCGACGCCCTGTCGCTGGCGCGCACGCCGACGCTGGACTCCCTGCGCGGCGACGGCCTCCTGATCACCCTCCGGGCCCACGGCACCGCCGTCGGGCTGCCGTCCGACGCCGACATCGGCAACTCCGAGGTGGGCCACAACATCATGGGCGCGGGGCGGGTCTTCGACCAGGGCGCCAAGTGCGTGGACCGGGCCATCGAGACCGGCGAGTTGTACGACGGCTACTGGAAGACCCTCGTGGAGCGCGTCCGCGCCGGCGGCGGCGCGCTCCACTTCATGGGTCTTCTGTCCGACGGCAACGTGCACTCTCACGAGGCGCACCTGCACGCGCTGATCCGCCGCGCCGACCAGGACGGGCTCGATCGTGTGTACGTGCACGCGCTGCTGGATGGGCGCGACGTCCCGGACCGCACGTCGCTGGTCTACCTGGAACGGCTCGAAGCGGTGCTCGCCGCCATCCGCGACCGGGGCGGGCGCGACTACCGCATCGCCTCCGGCGGCGGCCGCATGGTGGTGACCATGGACCGCTACGAGGCGGACTGGAGCATCGTCGAGCGGGGTTGGCGCGCCCACGTTCTGGGCGCGGCCGAGGGGTTTCCCAGCGCCGCGGCCGCGGTGGAGCACTTCCGCGCCGCCGAGCCCGGCATCAGCGACCAGGTGCTGCCCGAGTTCACCGTGTGCAACGCCGACGGCAGCCCGGTGGCCCCCATCGAGGACGGCGACGGCGTCATCTTCTTCAACTTCCGCGGCGACCGCGCCATGGAGATGTCCCGGGCCTTCAACGAGGGCGCCGGGTTCGACCGCTTCGAGCGCGGGCGGGTGCCGGACGCGGCCTTCGCCGGCATGATGCTCTACGACGGCGACCTGGGCATCCCCGAACACTACCTGGTGTCGCCGCCCCGGATCCGCCACACCCTGGGCGAGTACCTGGCCGCCGCCGGCGTGACCCAGTTCGCCTGCGCCGAGACCCAGAAGTTCGGCCACGTCACCTACTTCTGGAACGGCAACCGCTCCGGGAAGTTCGACGAAGCGTTGGAGGAGTACGTGGAAATCGCCTCCGACCGGGTGCCCTTCGAACAGCGTCCGTGGATGCGTTCGGCCGAGACCGCCGACGCCGTGCGCCGCGCCGTCGGCGACGGTCGCCACCGCTTCATCCGCGCCAACTTCGCGGGCGGCGACATGGTGGGCCACACCGGCGACATCCACGCCACCATCATCGCCCTGGAGGCCATCGACCTCGCAATGGGCCGCATCCTGCCCGCCGTGGCCGCCGCCCGGGGCTGCCTGGTGGTCACCGCCGACCACGGCAACTCCGAGGACATGGTGGAACGCGACAAGACCGGCGCGCCCCTGCGCCAGGACGGCAAGCCCGTCTTCCGCACCGCCCACTCCATCAACCCCGTGCCCTTCCTCATCCGCGACTTCTCGGGCCGCGCCCACAGCCTCGCCCCGCCGCCGGACGCCGGCCTCGCCAACCTCGCCGCCACGCTGCTGGAGCTGCTGGGCTACCAGCCTCCCGAGGAGTTCGCCCCGAGCCTGCTGCGGGTGAAAACCGGCGGATAGGCCCCGGGGAACCCGTCATTACGGCGAAACAGGCTGTGTCAAAACTGATGAGGCAGAGCCTCCTCGATTCGTCATTCCCGCGGAAGCGGGAATCCAGGGGTGGTGGTGGGGCACTACAGCGGCGTTTCCCCGCCTCGCCGCCCCTGGATTCCCGCTTCCGCGGGAATGACGAATCGGGGGGGTTGGCGCCGATTCTTGTCCGGACGACGTTTTGACACAGCCTGGAAAGCGGGAATCCAGGGGCGGGGCGGGGCTGAGTAGGACAGGGTTCGGGCCTACGGGAAGAAGGCCAACTTCACCAGCAAGCCTACGATGGTCGAGCCGAATCCGAACACCGCCAACCGCAGGACCGCGACCTGTTTGTCGAGTCTTGCAAAGTCCTCCTTGGTGACCATGTTGGCCTCGACGCGGTCGAGCCTGGCCTCGAGTTTTGCCAGCTCCTCCTTGGTGACCATGTTGGCCTCGACGCGGTCGAGCCTGGCCTCGAGTTTTGCCAGCTCTTCCTTGGTGGCCATGTTGGCCTCGACCCTGTCGAATCTGGCCTCGATCCTGGCGATGTCTTCCTTGGTGCTCACGTTGTCCGTCGAGGGTACGGCGCCCGCCGCGGCCTTCGCCCTGTCCGGCGAAGCCCCGGCGTCGACCAGCGCATCGTAGAGTTCGGAAACGATCAAGCCCATCATGGCATCTCCGGATGCGCCGCGCGCACGTTTACGGTTCGTTCCAAAACACGGAACCAAGAAACCCGGCCAAAGTCAAGGCTGCCCACAAAAGGAACATCGGCGCCGCGCACGGGTTCTCAAGGGTTTTCGTAAACGTCCTTGACCCTCCTTTACCCCCCGGAGTAGACTTCTTGCATGGCCGCGAAAGGAGATGATTCCAGTCGACCGGGGAGCGCAGCCGAGGCAAGCACGGCCAAGCACCGCGTCCTTCTCCTGGACAGCTATTCGCTCGCCTTCCGCGCCTTCTTCGCGCTGCCGGAGACGTTGGTGACCAGCTCCGGGCAGGTGACCAACGCGGTGTTCGGGTTCACCTCGATGCTCTTCAAGCTGGAGAGCGAGGAGCGGCCGGACGCGGTGATCGCGTGCATGGACAAGGGCGAGCCGCAGTTCCGGCTGGACCAGTATCCGGCGTACAAGGCGGGGCGGAGCGAGACGCCCCAGACCCTGCGCGGGCAGTTCCCGCTCATCCGCGAGGTGCTGGAGGCGCTGTGCCTCCCGGTGGTGGAGCTGGAGGGGTACGAGGCCGACGACCTGCTGGCGACCCTGGCCCGGCGCGGGCGCGAGGCGGGCCACCACGTGATCATCGTGAGCGGCGACCGCGACTGCCTGCAGCTCGTGAACGACGACGTCACCGTGCTGATGACGCGCCGGGGCGTCACCGACATGATCCGCTACGATCCGGCCATGGTGGTGGAGCGCTACGGCGTCGGCCCCGAGCGCTGGACCGACTTCGCCGCCCTCAAGGGCGAGCAGGCCGACAACCTGCCGGGCGTGCCCGGCGTGGGCGACAAGACCGCGGCCCGGCTCCTCGAGAAGTACGGCGACATCGAGGGCATCATCGAGCACGCCGCCGAGCTGACCCCCAAGATCCGCAAGGGCATCGAGGAGTGCGCCGACCAGGTGAAGCTCAACCGCAAGCTCGGGCGGCTCCTGGACGACGTGCCCCTGGAGACCGACGCGAGCGTGTTCGAGCGCCGGCCGTGGGACCCGGAGACGGTGCGCCGGCTGTTCACCTCGCTGGAGTTCCGCACCCTGTACGAGCGCTTCCTGGCGTTGGCGGCCCCCGGCGCCGCGCCGCCCGCGGCGGAGTCGGTGATCCGGCCCGAGTCCATCTCCCAGTGGGCCTCCGGCGCGGACGTGCCCGCGGCCGGGTCGGTGGCGGTGGCGTGGGACGACGGCATGGCGGCGCTGTGCGCCCGGCCGGGCGAGGTGGGGATGCTGCCCTTGGACGGCGCGGCGGGCGCGGCCGCGGTGCTGGCGGACGCCGGCGTGGCCAAGGCGGTGTACGAGGCCAAGCCGCTGTACGGCGCGATGCTGCGCAACGGCGGCCGGCTGCGCGGCGTGCGCTGCGACCTCAAGATCGCCGCCTACCTGCTGGACCCCGGCGCCAGCGGCGGCTACGCGCTCAAGGACATCGTTGCCCGCCATCTCGACGCGGCCCTGGACGAGGAGGCGGAGGACGGCAAGGCTTCCGAAGGCGGCGGGCACGGGGCCCGTGGCGGAAGCGCCGGCGCCGAGGAAGCGCCGGCCGGCGGCGTGCAGGGAGACCTCCTCAACTCCGGCGACGAGGACCGCGAGCAGGCGCAGCGGCGGCGCCGGCTGGCTTCCGAGGCGGCGGCGGTGCAGGCGGCGGCCGCCGTGCTCGAGGCGCGTCTCGAGGAGGCCGGAAGCTGGGAGCTGGCGCAGACCCTGGAGTTCCCGCTGACCGAGGTGCTGGCGCGCATGGAGCACGCCGGCATCCTGGTGGACGACGGTTATCTCGGCGGCCTCAACCGGGACCTCGGCGAACGCATGGACACGCTTCAGGCCAAGGTCCAGGAGCACGCCGGCGAGACCTTCAACGTCAACTCGCACCCGCAGTTGTCGCGCATCCTGTTCGACAAGCTCGGCCTGCCCAAGACCAAGAAGATCAAGACCGGCTACTCCACCGACGCCGCCGAGCTGGGCAAGCTGGCGGGGCGCCACCCCATCATCGACACGCTGCTGGAGTACCGCGAGGTGGCCAAGCTCCGCACCGGCTTCACCGACTCCCTGCTGAGCCTGGTCAACCAGGAGACCGGGCGCATCCACACCACCTACGAGCAGGCCGCGGCCGCCACCGGGCGGCTGTCGTCGTCGGCGCCGAACCTGCAGAACATTCCCATCCGGGCGGACCTGGGGCGGCAGATCCGGCGCGCCTTCGTGGCCCCGCCGGACAACGTGCTGCTGTCCGCGGACTACTCGCAGATCGAGCTGCGGGTGCTGGCGCACCTGTCCGAGGACCCGAGCTTCCTGGACGCCTTCGCCCACGGCCACGACTTCCACGCGGCCACCGCGGCCAAGGTGTTCGGCGTGCCGGTGGACGGGGTCACCACCGAGATGCGCGGGCGCGTGAAGCAGTTCTCCTACGGCATCGCCTACGGCATGTCCGCCTTCGGCGTGTCCCAGCGGCTGGGCATCGAGGTGGGCGAGGCGCGCGAGTTCATCGATGCCTACTACGCCCAGTTCCCGGGCGTGAAGGCGTTCCTGGACGCGCAGGTGGAACGCGCTAGGGTGGACGGCTTCACCACGACCATGTTCGGGCGCCGGCGCTATCTGCCGGAGCTCCAGTCGTCCAACTTCCGCATGCGCGCGGTGGGCGAGCGCATGGCGCTCAACGCGCCCATCCAGGGCACCGCCGCCGATATCATGAAGCGCGCCATGATCGCGGTGGACGAGGCGCTGCTGGAGCAGCCGGTGGCGCGCATGCTGCTCACGGTGCACGACGAGCTGGTGTTCGAGGTGCCGCGCACCTCGCTGGAGGAGGCCACCGGGCTCGTGAAGGAGTGCATGGAGGGGGCGGCGGAGTTGCGCTGCGGCCTGGTGGTGGACGTCCACACGGGCGAGAACTGGGCGGAGGCGCACGCGTAGGAAAGACGGCGTCCCGAGCGTAGCGGCGCGCCAGCGGCGCGCAGTCGAAGGGCGCAAACCCGGAAGGTGCCATGACTGGCTGGCTGCAAGAATTTCCCACCCTAGACGCGGCGTCGCTGCGCGAGCTCAAGAGGGTGTTCGACACCGGGTACCGGTCGTTTTCCCGGACCTACGGCGACAGCATCGAGAGCTTCTTCGATCCCCTGCTCTACTTCCTCATCTGGTTCGAGCGGCTGCTGCTGGCCGCCCCCTGGTGGCTGGTGATCCTGGCGGTGGCCGCGCTGTGCTACGTGGCCGGGCGCAGCAAGCGGCTGGCCGTCGGTGTGGCCGTGGCGCTCTTCCTCATCGGCTACCTGGGCATGTGGGAAGACACCATGCGCACCCTGGCGATCATCTTCGTCGCCACGCTGATCGCCATCTCCATCGGCATTCCGGTGGGCATCTGGATGTCGCGCTCAGACCGGGTGCAGGCGTTGATCACGCCGATCCTGGACATCATGCAGACCATGCCCATCTTCGTCTACCTGATCCCGGTGGTGATGCTCTTCGGCCTCGGCAAGATCCCCGGCCTCATCGCCGTGGTGATCTACGCGGTGGCGCCCGTGATCCGGCTCACCAACCTCGGCATCCGGCTGGTGGACAAGGAGGTGCTGGAAGCCGCCGACGCCTTCGGCACGGACACCTGGCGGCGGCTGTTCGACATCCAGATACCGCTGGCGCTGCCCAACATCATGGCGGGGGTCAACCAGACCATCATGATGGCCCTGTCCATGGTGGTGATCGCGTCCATGATCGGCGTGAGAGGGCTGGGCCAGCCGGTTCTCCAGGCCGTGACCAACCAGTATTTCGCGCTGGGCCTGTTCAACGGCGCGGCGGTGGTGGCGCTCGCCATCGTCTTCGACCGCATCACCCAGAGCTACGGACGGCGCATCCAGAGCGGCAGGAAAAGCTGATGACGACCGATTCCTCGCATATCCAGATCCGCTCGCTGTACAAGGTGTTCGGCGCCGACCCCGGGTCGGTGATGCCCTACGTGCGCGAGGGCATGGACAAGCAGGAGCTGCTGGAAACCCACGGGCACGTGCTGGCGCTGCGCGACATCGACCTGACCGTGGAGACGGGCAGCATCCAGGTGGTCATGGGGCTCAGCGGCTGCGGCAAGTCCACCCTGGTGCGTCACGTCAACCGCCTCATCGAGCCCACCGAGGGCACCGTCGAGGTGGACGGCCAGGACGTGTGCACCCTCGACCGCGCCGCGCTGCAGGGCCTGCGCCGCCACAGGGTGAGCATGGTGTTCCAGCACTTCGCCCTGTTCCCGCACCGCACGGTGCTGGAGAACGTGCGCTACGGCGTGCAGATGCAGGGCGTGGCGCGCCCGGAATGCGACGAGCGCGCCCAGCGCTGGATCGACCGGGTGGCGCTCACCGGGTACGAGGCCTCGTATCCGCATGAGCTGTCCGGCGGCATGCAGCAGCGCGTGGGGCTGGCCCGGGCGCTGGCCACCGAGGCCGAGATCCTGCTCATGGACGAGGCTTTCAGCGCCCTGGACCCGCTCATTCGCGCGGACATGCAGACGCTGCTGCTGGAGCTGCAGCGCGAGCTGCACCGCACCATCCTGTTCGTCACCCACGACCTCGACGAGGCCATCACCATCGGCGACCGCATCGCCATCCTGCGCGACGGCGTGGTGGTGCAGAACGGCGACTCCCAGGAGATCGTGCTCCAGCCCAGCGACGACTACATCTCCAACTTCACACGCAACATCAACCGCGGGCGCGTGATCCAGGTGGGCTCCATCATGGAACCGGCCGAGGAAGGCGCGCCGTCCGCCGAACCGGACGCGGACGAGGGGATTCCTTCCGACATGGTGCTGGAGGAGGCCCTGTCGCGGGTGGTGGATGCTTCCGGCGAGGAAGCGCCGGTGGTGGACGTGGAGGGCCGCACCGTGGGCGCCATCTCGGTGGAGCGCATGGTGCACGCGCTCGCCGGAGATACGGCGAACGGGGAGGAGGAGCGCGGCGAAGCGGAAGCGGAGGACGCGGAAGGCGCGGGCACCGGTTCTGGTGCGGCCGCGGCAGCCGGGGACGAGGCGGAGGCCGCGCAAGAGAAACCGGCCAAGGGAGAACCGTCGAAAGACTAGGGAAGGATGCGCTGAAGGCGCTGAGTTTGGAGCGGGCGACCGGGATCGAACCGGCGACGTCCAGCTTGGGAAGCTGGCATTCTACCGCTGAATTACGCCCGCTCTAGGCTAACCCCATATGGGATCGCGGACGCGATGTCAATGTTCTGACCGACCCGCGTTCTGAATCCCGCCGGCCGGGAACAGGTAGATGGTCTCCCCCTCGCGCGCCAGCCCGAACTCCTCTCGCGCGAGCTTCTCCAGGTAGCGGTCGTCCTTTTGGATAAGGTAGATCTTCTCGCGCAGCATCTCGTTCTCACGTTGCAGCGCCTGGGACCGTTCTTCCAGCAGCCGGCGTTCCTCCACCAAGCGCCGGTAGTGCACGAGCCCCCACTCGCCGAACACCAAGAAGAACAGCGTCAGCGACAACACGGCCCCAAGGCCGTAGTTGACGACGCGCCGCGACCATTTTTGCGCCGGGACCATAGGACGATTCTATCATGGTTTATCGGCGTCCGGAGTGCAACTGGCCCCTGATTCGTCATTCCCGCGGAAGCGGGAATCCAGGCGGTCATGTCCACGCCGTGCCTGATCTGTTACGAATAGGTGGAAACCGGCTACGGATCGGAGGGAACCGATGAAGATCAAGGGCGTTGCGGCGTGGGAAGTGCTGGACTCGCGGGGGAATCCCACCGTCGAGGTGGAGGTGGTGCTGACCAACGGATCCAGCGGACGGGCCACCGTGCCCTCCGGGGCTTCCACCGGCGAGCACGAGGCGGTGGAGCTGCGCGACGGCGGCGAGCGTTTTCTGGGCAAGGGCGTGCAGCGGGCCGTGGGCCACGTGCGGCGCAACCTGGCGCGGCGGGTGGCGGGCATGGACGCCCGCGCCCAGCGCAAGCTCGACCAGTGCATGATCGACCTCGACCGCACCCCGGACAAGGGACGCCTGGGCGCCAACGCCATCCTCGGCGTGTCCCTGGCCGCCGCCCACGCCCAGGCCGTCGCCGACAAGGTGCCGCTGTACCGCTACCTCGGCGGCGAGGAGGCGCGCACCCTGCCCGTGCCCATGCTCAACGTGGTCAACGGCGGCGCCCACGCCGACAACAACGTCGACGTGCAGGAGTTCATGCTGATCCCCTGGGGCCTGCGCTCCTTCGCCGAGGCCCTGCGCGCGGGCGCCGAGATCTACGCTACCTTGAAGAGCGTGCTGTCGAAGAAGGGCTATGGCACCAGCGTGGGCGACGAGGGCGGGTTCGCGCCGCGGCTCAAGAGCAACGAGGAGGCCATCGAGCTGCTGCTGGAGGCCGTGACCAAGGCGGGCTACCAGGTAGGCGGCCAAGTGGTGCTTGGGCTCGACGTGGCCGCCAGCGAGTTCCACGAGAAAGGGGGCTACGTCTTCAGGAAGTCGGGCGGCGCCAGGCTGCGCAGCGACGACATGGTGGAACTCTATGCCAAGTGGGTGGGCGACTACCCCATCGTCTCCATCGAGGACGCGCTGGACGAGAACGACTGGGAGGGCTGGGAGGCGCTCACCGCCGCCCTCGGCGGCAAGGTCCAGCTCGTGGGCGACGACCTGTTCGTCACCAACCCCGCGCGTCTGGCCGAGGGCATCCGCCGCGGCGTGGCCAATTCCATCCTGGTGAAGCTCAACCAGATCGGCACCCTGAGCGAGACCCTGGAAACCATCGCCCTGGCGCGCGGCTCCGGCTACACCACCGTCATCTCGCACCGCTCCGGCGAGACCGAAGACACCACCATCGCCGACCTCGCCGTCGCCACCGGCGCCGGCCAAATCAAGACCGGCGCCCCCTGCCGCGGCGAGCGCACCGCCAAGTACAACCAGCTCCTGCGCATCGAACAAGACCTCGGCCGCCGCGCCCGCTACGCCGGAAGGAAAGCCTTCGCCGCGGCGGGGTGAGCCGGAGGACGACGAGGGAGGGGCGTCGCGCCGCCGCCGTGCGTCGTAAGGGGCGGCCCAAAATTGGCTCGGCTGCGCCTCGCAACGGTTGCTCCTGCGTCCGGACAAGAATTGGCACCAACCCACCGAGTCGTCATTCCCGCGGAAGCGGCTGTGTCAAACTCCACCCAAACCGGCGATGGCACCGCCACCCCGAACCGTCATTCCCGCGGAAGCGGGAATCCAGGGGTGGTGGTGGGGCACTGCAGCGGCGTTTCACCGCCTCCCCGCCCCTGGATTCCCGCTTGCGCGGGAATGACGGTTCGGACGTGGCGGTCGTCCTCCCATCCAAGCGGAGTTTTGACACAGCCGCCTTCGCGGGACTGACGGCAGGGGTGCACCGTTGCGAGGCGCAGCCGAGCCAATTTTGGCAGGGGTGGCGCGGCGGGGAATACGCCCGTTGCGGCCCCTCCCCACCCCTGGATTCCCGCTTGCGCGGGAATGACGGTTTGTGACGTGGCTGGCGTTTTCCTATCCAAGCAGAGTTTTGACACAGCCGCTTTCGCGGGACTGACGGCAGGGGTGCGCGGGGCCTGCCCGCCTCGACCCCCTCCCCACCGCCCCTAGATTCCCGCTTGCGCGGGAATGACGACGCGGGGGGGTAGTGGCGAAGTCAGACCTTGGCGATGTCGTCGTAGAGGTCGGCCCATGTGGGGTTGGTCTTCTCGATCAAATCGATCTTCCAGGCGCGGGTCCACTTCTTGAGGGCCTTTTCTCTGGTGATGGCGCTTTCCATGGAGCTGTGGACCTCGTACCAGACCAGGTGGTGTACTTGGTAGCGCTTGGTGAAACCGGCGACGACGTTGTTCTTGTGTTGCCAGACGCGTTGAACGAGCTTGGACGTAACGCCGGTATACAGTGTCCCGCGGGGTTTGTTGGCGAGGATGTAGACGCAGGGAGTCTTCATCTTCACTCACGTTGGAAGCGATGGATGCCCTACAGCCGCGTCACCAGCCAGGCGGGGGTGAGGCGGAGGGCGTAGGCGTTGACGGCGGTCATGTTGTCGGTGACCAGGAGAAGGCCGACGGCGACGAGGAGGAGGCCGGCGGCGACGTGGATGGCGGTGAGCCAGGAGCCGAGGGCGCGGGAGATGCGGAAGAACTGGTTCATGGCCAGGGCGCTGAGGAGCAGCGGCAGGCCCAGGCCGGCGGCGTAGGCGGAGAGCAGCAGCGCGCCCCGGTACACTTCGCCGGTGGTGCCGGCCAGGGTAAGGATGGCGCCCAGGATCGGCCCCACGCAGGGGATCCACGCCACCGCGAAGGTGAGGCCCACGAGCACCGAGCCGAGATACCCGGCGGGCTTGCTGCGCAGGTTGACCTGGGCGTAGCGCTCCAGGGTGGCGACCCGGAAGATCCCCGTCAGGTAGACCCCCACCACTATAATGAGCACGCCGCCGACCACGCGCACCACGTCCTGGTATCCGAGAAGCAACCGCCCCAGCAGGCTGGCCGACGCCCCCAGCGCCACGAAGGCGATGGAGAAGCCCAGGACGAACGCCAGCGCGTTTCCCATCACCCGGCCGCCGGGCGCGCCGCCCTCGCTCATCTCGCGCGGCGAGATGCCGGAGACGAACGACAGGTACGACGGGATCAGCGGCAGCACGCAGGGGCTCAGAAACGAGAGTGCGCCGGCGGCGAAGGCCACGATGAGGTTGACGTCGTTCATGGGACGACGAGGGGCGCGGGGCGCTTAACGGAAGCCATGATTAAATGATATGGCACAGGGGGACTGGGCACAAGATTCCATCATGTTTGAATTCCTTGCCAAGGGCGGCTTTTTCATGGCGCCGATCCTGCTGTGCTCCGTCGCGGCGCTGGCGATCTTCATGGAACGGCTGTGGAGCCTGTGGCGGCGGCGGGTGGTGCCGGCGGACCTGGTGCGGCGCGCCGAGGCGCTGGTGGTGGACCGGGACCTGGCCGGGGCCGCGGAGCTGCTGGGCCGGAGCCCTGCGGCGGTGGCGCGGGTGCTGGCGGTGGGGGTGCGCGTCGCCGGGCAGCGGCGTGACGTCATGAAGGAGCACCTGGAGGAGGCGGGGCGACAGGAAGCCGCCGGGCTGGAGCGTTTCGTGGACACCCTCGGCACCATCGCCGGGGTCAGCACCCTGCTGGGGCTCATGGGCACCATCTCGGGCATGATCGAGATCTTCTCGGTCATCTCGACCCAGAGCGTGGTGGACCCGGCCACCCTGGCCGGGGGCATCTCCGAGGCCCTCGTCACCACCCTCGCGGGCCTGAGCGTGGCCATCCCCACCGTGGTCATGCACCGCTACCTGCTCAACAAGGCCAACGCCCTCACCCTGGAGATGGAGCGCCTGTGCACCCGCTTCATGGACCTGCTGAGCGAGGGGGCGGGCGACCGGGGCGGCCGGCCGGCATGAACTTCCGCACCCACAGGAGAGCCGCCGGCGGCTTCATCGACATGACCCCGGTCGTGGACACCATCTTCAACCTGCTGATCTTCTTTGCCCTGTCCATGAACTTCCTGACCAACCCGGGCATCACCGTGGACCTGCCCGACGCCGCGGCCCCGGAGGTGGCGCGCCAGGACCGCGACATCACCATCGCCATCACGCCGGAGGGCGCCATCCGCCTCGACGGCGCGCCGGTGACGCTGGAGGCGCTGGGCGCACGCCTGCGCGCCACGGCCGCCGAACGGCGCGACGCCCAGGTGTTGATCCGCGCCGACCGGCGCGTGGCCCACGGCTTGGTGGTGACGGTGATGGACGCCGCCCGCGCCGCCGGGGTGACCCGGCTCGCGATCATGACGCGGCGGGAGAGGGCGCGGGAGTAGGCAAACGGCAACCTATGGGAAGAAGGTCAGCTTGACCATGAAGGCCAGGATCGCTGAACCAAAGCTGAACACCGCGAAATTGAGTACGGCGAGTTGCTTTTCGATCTTGGCGAATCTCTCGTTGGTGGTCTCTTTGGTCGCCATTGCGCTTTCGATTTTGGCGAACCTCTCGTTGGAGTTGCTCTCGAGCCTGGCGAGGTCCTCCTTGGTCGCCATGTTCCTCTCGAGTCTGGCTATGTCTTCTTTGGTCGCCATGTTGTCGGCTGGCGGTACGGCGCCGGCGGCTGCTTTGGCGCTTTCCGGACATGCTCCGGCTTCGATCAGTGCGTCATAGAGTTCGGAAACGATCAGGCCCATGCTGGCATCCCCCGGTGCGCTGCTCGCGCGTACGGGACGTTCCAGAATACGAGACCAAGAAACGGCGGCAAAGTCAAGAACGGTCTCGTAAGGAACTGTCGGCGCTCAGGATGGTCAACTTAAACGAAAAGTCGCCCCGCTCCGCCTGGATTCCCGCTTCCCAGGCTGTGTCGAAACTGATGAGGCAGGGCCTCTTCAATTCGTCATTCCCGCGGAAGCGGCTGTGTCAAAACGTCACCAGGACAAGAATTGGCGCCAACCACCCCGATTCGTCATTCCCGCGAAAGCGGGAATCCAGGGGTGGCGAGGCGGGGAAACGCCGCCGTAGTGCCCCACCACCACCCCTGGATTCCCGCTTTCGCGGGAATGACGAATCGGGGGGCGGGCGGCAAACCTTGTGCGGACGGTGTTTGGCCGCAGCCTGTTTCGCGGGAATGACGAATCGGTTCGAGAGGGCGCGGAACAGACGCTCAGTGACGCGTGGGCCTATACCGGCATGACGCCGTGCTTCTTGGCGGGTCTCGTTTCCTTCTTGCGGCGCAGCAGCGCCAGGGAGCGGATTAGGCGGGCGCGGGTTTCGGCGGGCTGGATGGCAGCTTGGGAGAACTGCTTGGAGAGGGCCTCGAAGGGGCCGTTGAAGCGCTCGTTGAACTCGGCCATCTTCTCTGCGCGGGTGCGCTCGGGGTCGTCGGAGGCAGCGATCTCGCGCCGGTAGAGCACGTTCACGGCGCCGCCGCCGCCCATCACCGCCAGCTCCACGCCGGGCCACAGCCAGAGTTGGTCGGCACCCATCTCACGCGTGCACATGGCCTGCTTGGCGCCGCCGTAGCCCTTGCGCAGCACGATGGTGATCTTGGGCACGGTGGCCTCGGCGTAGGCGTAGAGCATCTTGGCGCCGTGGCGGATGATGCCCATCTCCTCCTGCTGCCGCCCCGGAAAGAACCCGGGCACGTCCATCAGCGTGACGATGGGGATGTTGAATGCGTCGCAGAAGCGGATGAAGCGCGCCGCCTTGTCGGACGCGTCCACGTCCAGGCTGCCGGCCAGGAACATGGGCTGGTTGGCCACGAACCCCACCGGGTGGCCGTCGAGGCGCCCGAAGCCGATCACCAGGTTGCGCGCGAACCGGCGCTTGAGCTCCAGGAACTCGCCGCCGTCCACCGCCGCGCGGATGACCTTGACGATGTCGTAGGGCTTGCGCTTGTCGTCGGGGACCAACTCCTCGATGCCGTCGAGCCGCCGCTCGGGGTCGTCGTCGCTCTCCTTGCGCGGCGGCGCCTCGTTGCAGTTGGCCGGCAGGAACCCCAGCAGCTTGCGGATCTCCGCCAGGCAGGCCTCGTCGTCGGCGCTCACCATGTCCGCTACCCCGGACACCTCCGAGTGGATGCGCACCCCGCCCAACTCCTCCATGGTCACCTCTTCCCCCAGCACCTCCTTGATCACCGGCGGCCCGGTGATGAACATCTGGCTGGTGCCGCGCACCATGAGGATGAAGTCCGTGAGCGCGGGCGAGTACGAGGCCACGCCGATGCACGGCCCCATGACCGCCGAGATCTGCGGCACGGCGCCCGACGCGATGCTGTTCTCGAAGAAGATCTGCCCGATGGCCGCGGTGACGGTGAGCCCCTCCTGGATGCGCGCCCCCACCGAGTCGTAGAGCCCGATGCACGGCATCCCCAGGGAGCGGGCCGTGCGGATGCCGTTGGCGATCTTCTCGGCGTGGGCGCTGCCCACCGCCCCGGCCAGCACCGTGCGGTCCTGGGCGAACAGGTACACCGGCCGCCCGTCGACGCGCGCGAAGCCGCACACCACCCCGTCGGTGGGCCGGCGCCGCTCCGCCATGCCGAAATCCGTACTCTGGGTCTCGGCCAGCATGAACTCTTCCGTGAAGCTGCCCGGGTCCACGAGCCGCTCGATGCGCTCCCGGGCCGTGAGCTTGCCCTCGCCGTGCTGCTTGTCGATGGCGCGCGCGTCGCCCGCGACGACGCCGGCTTCGAGGTCGGCGAGACGTTGTTCGGGGGCCGGAACTCCCCGCGCGGTGCCGTTGGGGTCAGGTGCTTTGCGTTCTTCGGCCACGAAGGTCGGGTTTCCAGGCGCCGGAGCAGGTACGGAAGCGCAAGGCGCCGATGCAGACGAACTACGGAAAGAAAGCGAGCTTCAACAGAGTGCCTAGAGCGCCCATAATGACCGCTCCACCGCTGAACACCGCGAACTTGAGGACGGCAATGTCCTTCCCGATCCTTACCAAGTCCTGCTTGGTAGCCATACTGGCGTCAATCCGTGCGATGTCCGCGCGAATCCCTGTCAGGTCATCTTGCGTCGCCATGCTGGCGCGAATCTCCGCGATGTCCGCGCGAATCCCTGCCAAGTCGTCTTGCGTCGCCATGCTGACGCGAATCCCCGCGATGTCCGCGTGAATCCCCGCGATGTCGTCTCTTGTCCCCACGTTCTCGGCCAAGGGCACGGCGGCGGCCGCGGCTGTTGCCTTCTCCGGGGAAGTCCCGGCTTCGATCAGCGCATCGTAGACTTCGGAAACGATCAAACCCATGAGGCCATCCCCTGATGCGCCGGGCGCGCGAATGCGGGCCGTTCCAGAACACGACACCAGGAAACGGCGGTAAAGTCAAGAATCGGTGCCTATGGAATGGATCGCCCTCTCATGCCGATTCTTAAGCCCGCATTCGCGAGGTTGTCAGATGATCCCCATCCCGCGCAGCACCGACAGCATGATGGCGGCGGCGATGACCGAGCCGATCTGACCGCCGGCGTTGGCGCTCATGGCGTGCATCAGCAGGTGGTTCTTCCTGTTGTAGCGCTGGCCCTCGTTCTGCACCACGCGTGCGGCCATGGGGAAGGCGGAGATGCCGGCGGCGCCGATGAGGGGATTGATCTTGCCGCGGGTGAGCAGGCACATGCCCTTGCCGAACAGCACTCCCATGACGGTGTCGAGTCCGATGGCCACCAAGCCCAAGCCGAGCACCATCAGGGTCTCCACCCGCAGGAACCGCTCCGCCGCCATGGTGCCGCCGATGGACAGCCCCAGCAGCAGTGTCACGATATTGGCGATCTCGTTTTCCGAGGCCAGCTTGAGCCGTTCCACCACGCCGCACTCGCGCAGCAGGTTGCCGAGCATCAGCATGCCGATGAGCGGCGTCCCCAGGGGCGCGATGATGGACGCCACCACCGTCACCACGATGGGGAACAGAATCCGCGTGGTCTTGGACACGGGCGCCTGCTGCACCATGCTCATGACCACCTGCTTCTCCCGCGCCGTGGTCAGCAACCGCATGATGGGCGGCTGGATCAGCGGCACCAGCGACATATAAGAGTATGCCGCCACCGACACCGCCCCCAGCAGGTGCGGCGCGAAGCGTGAACTGACGTAAATGGCGGTGGGCCCGTCGCAGGCGCCGATGACGGCGATGGCCACGGCGTCGAGCTTGTCGAACCCGATCCCCAGGGCCAACAGCAGTGTCAAAAAAATGCCGAACTGTCCGGCCGCCCCCAGCATGATGATCTTGGGGTTGGAGAACAGCGGCCCGAAGTCGGTCATGGCGCCGATGCCGATGAAGATCAGCACCGGGAAGATTTCCGTGCGGATGCCGAAGTCGTAGAAGAACCGGAGCGTGCCCCCCTCGGCCATCAGGTCCGCCTGGGGGATGTTCACCAGGATGGCGCCGAAGCCGATGGGCACCAGCAGCAGCGGCTCGAACCCCTTGCCGATCCCCAGGTAGAGCAGCACGCCCGCGATGGCCATCATGACCACCTGGCCGCCCCCCAAGTTCGTTATGCCGTCAAGCAGCCCCAGGATGCCCGAAAAAATCGCAGATTCCATATCTTGTTGTGAAGGGTGAAGCCCGCTATTCCAGTCCCGGTCCCCCGATTCTAGTCATTCCCGCGAAAGCGGGAATCCAGGAGAGGCGGGGCGGGGCCCCTCCGCCACCCATGGATTCCCGCTTTCGCGGGAATGACTAAGTAGAGGGGCGGGAATGACGAGTCGGCGGGCTGGCCGTCATGCAGGAAATATCTTCCTAATGAGCAGAATCAGCAGACTCAGCAGCCACAGCACCACCAGCGTGCCGACGCTGCCCACCAGCGCAACCGTGAGGCCAAATTCCCAGGTGCCCATGTCAAACCTGCCGGACCGAAGCCGTGCGCCACCGCGCGGCTAGTCGATCTCGGCGAGCTCCTCTCCCGCCTCCACCGACTGCCCCACCTCGACCTTGACGTCCTTGACCGTTCCGCCGGCCGGCGCCACCACGGGAATCTCCATCTTCATGGCCTCCATGACGATGACCACGTCGTCCTCTTCAACGGCCTGGCCGGGATTCGCCTCGATCCTCAATATCTTTCCAACCATGGGGGCTGTGACGGTGGTTGCCAATGGATGTTCTCCTTGCGCTGTGGGTTCGGCGGGAAACACCCGCTGCCGGACCGTTCCGGTTCGTCCCTTTATCGGGGTTTTGCCGGGACAAGTCAAACCGGAGACACCCGCTACAAAAACAGCCAAAAGGCCGGCGTTTCTTGCTTGCTTTCCCCATGGGCCTGTGTTAGCCGAGAGCAGTTGGACCGAGGGAGGCTGGCACGCGAATCGACGGTATTCGACCGGCGGGACTTGGGAAGTCGCGTCGCGGGTTTTGTGCGGTGACGGGCATTTTCTCCCTTGCATTCCCCACGGACTTGTGTTATCCACGTGGCATTGCCCTAAAACGGTAAACTTGGGGCGGCTTAAACGGTAAGCTTGGGCTCTTCAAACGGTAAGGAGGAACAGGGAATGTTGAATCGTAAAATTGTGATGGCCTTGGCGGCTGCCATGGTTTTGGCAGGGCTGTATGGCTGTTCGTCTAATTCCGGGATAAAGAACGACCGGGACGAGGCCATAGAAGCAAGGAACGCCGCGCTGGCGGCTCAAGCTCAGGCGGAGATGGAGCGGGACGCTGCCAACACTGCCCGGGCTGCCGCGGAAGCCGCCCAGATGGCGGCGGAGACACAGCGGGACGCTGCCAACACTGCCCAGATGATGGCGGAGGCGGCGCAGGCCACCGCGGAAGCCGCCCAGATGGCGGCGGAGGCGGCGCAGGCCACCGCGGAAGCCGCCCAGATGGCGGCGGAGGAGGCGGAGACCGCCGCGAAAGCCGCCCAAGGTTTGGCTGAAGGGGAGCGGGATGCTGCCAACACGGCAAGGGATATGGCGGTAGCGGCTGCGGCAGCCGCGGAAGCCGCCAAGATGGTGGCGGAGACGGAGCGGGATGCTGCCAACACGGCAAGGGATACGGCGGTAGCGGAGGCGACAGCCGCGGAAACGCGTGCGATGATGGCGGAGGCGGAGCGTGACCAGGCCATTGCGGACAAGGAAGCGGCGGAAGCTGCTTTGGCCCTCGCGTTGGCTACTATGCAATCCAACGCCACCTATACTGCCTATACCGTCGCCAAGGCGGCATTCGACACCCTCTTGATCGCATACGGTACGCAGGACACGGACGTGGACGACGCTGAGGAATTGGTCTCCAAGGCCAACGAGGCGATGACGGCGGCCAATGCGGCCGCGGCCGCGGCCGCGAATGGGACCGCTGTTGAGATGGCGCGGGCGCAGGTAGCGGTAACCGCCGCCCAAACAGCAGTCGCCGCCGCCAACTACGAGCTGATGCAAGCCAACACGGCCAAGGAGGCCATGCCCTACGCGATGCGCCTGGGCGGCGACGACGGTGAGTCTATGGCACCGGGTTATGCGTCGGCGAAGCACGACGGAACCAATGTTAAGGTCACGGCGACGAGAGACGACAACGCGACCCCCACCGAGGCCACAACGGACGACACCACCATCGGGAAGGATGTGACCGCCACCAGCGTCGGCAACGGATGGTTTAAAGCCGATATCGTGAAGGCAGACGACAGCAACCAGACCGCGACGGTCTATACGAACATCCAGGACACGATGGAGAAGTTCACCGACGTCCACACAGCCGCGGACTCTGCCGCCATTTCTACCGTGACCAACGGCGTGCTGACCCTCGTGACGACCGCAGAACAGCTCCCGCTGTTCAGGATGCTTGCGGCTTCACCGTCATTCCCTGATATGGCGGCCCAGACCACCACTTACATCGCGGATGACGCAGTTAATCCTCGTGCGTTTGCGGGCATGTGGGACGGCGTACCGGGCGACTTCACCTGCACCGGCGACACGTGCTCTATTGCAGTTGTTGCAGGGACAGATGGCGCGGATCCAACGATCAGTGCGATAGAGGGAGAGTGGACCTTCACCCCCGACTTCCTCGGGCCCGATAACGTGTCCGACCCCGCCGATAACGAGACGGCGGCGGCTACCAGGACAGACGACCTTGCCGTGCCCAACGTGAGGGTGGCTGACGAAGACTATCTGCGGTTTGGATGGTGGACGACGGTGAACAAGGACACCGGCGCCGTGAGCTTCCGCACCTTTTATGGCGGCGAGGAAGAGTACAACAACAGCGGGTTGAGCGGCTTGGAAGGCTCCGCGACGTACAAAGGTCCGGCAGCCGGCAGGTACGCGAAGAAGACTTACAACGCGAACGCGACCCTTGACTCTCTTGAGCATGGCGAGTTCACGGCGAGCGCCACCTTGACGGCGCGCTTCGGCGGCGGTGATATCGCCGCCAACAGGGCACAGCAGATAGACGGAACGATCGACGGATTCCAGGACGAGGATGGAAATGACATGGCAGGGTTCAGTCTCACGCTCGGGGCCATCGGGATCCAGAATTTGTCCAACATGGATATGTTCACCGGTGACGGACAGACCGACGTAAACCGCGACGGCGGGATGGGCGGTTCGGTGGGCGGCTCTCCGGTGACGACAGGAGACTGGGAGGGTCAGTTCTTCGGTAATCCGGCGGCCGGCGCTGCCGCGCAGGACATGCACCCCGGCTCGGTGGCCGGTAGGTTTGATGCCCATTCTTCCCACGGGCACGTTAGAGGTGCGTTCGGGGCGACTCTCGACAAGCGTGATAAGTAGACAAAAGGCCCTGGCACTCGCCAGCCGCGCGGGCGCGGAGGCCGATGGTAAGGCTCTGAACTCGCAGGTTTAACCACGAAAAAGAGGGTGACGCGATTCGCGCCACCCTCTTTTTTTGCCAATAATTCAAAGGTGAACGATGACCCTGAGATCCGTGTGCGGTGCATTGGTGGCGATCGCTGTATTCATGGTTGCCGTGCCTGAGGGCGGGACCGCCCAGGCGCCGGCTCCTTCGGTCGCGGAAGACGTTGCGGAGGTGCGCACGCTACTCAAGAGCGGGCAGTTTCAAGCGGCGCTGGATGTCCTTCGTCCGCTGTCGCGGGCCAATCCGGGGCGCATGGATCTGCTGTTTCTCATCGGCATGGCGGCGGGCGCGGAATCGCAGCGCCCGGGCATCGCCGAAAAGGCCCGAAATGCGTTGCTCGACGAGGCCATCGTTTCTTTCCGTACCATGCTCATCAACCGTCCGGGTTTGGTCCGCGCGCGGCTGGAGCTGGCGCGGGCGTTTTTTCTCAAGGGCGAGGATGGCCTGGCCCGGCAGCATTTCGAGCGAGTTCTAGCCGGCAACCCGCCGCCACCGGTGGTAGCCAACGTGGGCCGCTTCCTTGCCCAGATCCGGCGCCGCCGGGGCTGGAACCTGCACATGGGCTTTGCGGTGGCGCCCGACACCAATATCGGGGGCACATCCAACGAGAGAGTCATCTACATCTTCGGACTGCCGTTCCGCCGTGATGCCGAGTCGCTGACCACTTCGGGGGTCGGGCTTTCGATCTGGGGCGGCGGCGAGTACCAACATCGGTTGGCGAACCGGCTTGGGCTCCGCCTGGGCGTGGACGGTTCGCGCCGGGAATACTCGGGCGGGAAATTCGACCAGATGCTCGTGTCGTGGCATGCCGGACCGCGCGTCCTGGCCACGGAGAGGACGGAGTTCAGCGTGCTCGGCAATTGGCGTCATCGGTGGAGCGCCAACGAGCCCGACTACTTCGACTTGGGCGCGAGACTCACCGTGAAGCACCGGTTCACCCGCCGGCTTACGCTCAACGGCAGGTCGTCGTGGCACGACCGGCGGTACCGCACGCGCAAAACGCTGGACGGTCCGGTCCGGAACTTCTCGCTCAACGCGGGATGGGTGGTCACCCCTACGGTGCGATTCGATGCCACCGGCGGATACGGGCGCGACCGGCCGCTGAACCCCAAGTTCCGTAACCGGAGCACCTGGCTCCAGGCCGGGGTGTCGGTAGCCCTCCCTTGGGGTTTTACGGTGGGCGCGGGCGGCGGCCATCGGTGGACGGACTACGAAGGCGATTGGTCTCCCAATACGCCTGACGGCGTGCCCCGGGAAGACAAGACGTACAACGTGCGCGCCTCGGTTCTCAATCGTGCTCTCACTCTCTTCGGCTTCAGCCCCGAGGTGTCGGTAGTACACGAAGGCCGCACCACCAACGCCCAACTCTACGACTACAAGAAAACCGGCGGCGAGTTGCGTGTGGTGAGACAGTTTTAGCCGGCCTCGTGCCTCCGCCCCTGACTTCCGGCTGCCGCAATGATGTTTCCATGGACCTTGACTGGATCCGCTGGCTGCTGGACAGCTACGCCTTGTGGCTGAGGCGGGAGCTCATCGACCGTAGCGGCGACATCCAGGCCCAGAGCGACCGGCTCTTCTCCGCGCCCTTCGTGGTGGTGTCCCACCTCGACTCCGACGATCCCATCCTCAACTACGGCAACCGCCGGGCCCTGGATCTATGGGAGATGACCTGGGCTCAGCTCACGGCGACCCCCTCGCGGCTTACCGCCGAGCCGGTGAACCGGGAGGAGCGGGCGCGAATGCTGGGGCGGGTGACCACCCACGGCTTCGTCGACGATTACCGCGGGGTGCGCATCTCGCGGACGGGCCGGCGTTTCCTGGTGGAGCAGGCCACCGTATGGAATGTCCTGGACGAGGGTGGCGCCAGACGGGGCCAGGCCGCGGCTTTCTCGCGGTGGACGGCCCTGGGAGCAGGTATCGGCGAAGAGCCGTGACCGCTCGCACGGCGGGCTTGGCCTGGGCGCGCTTCCCAGCCCCCGGCCCGGCCACCGCGGGGACGCCGGCCCGGAGTGGACCTTCCTCGGCGGCTGGCGCCGGGCGTTCTGACGAAAACCCACCCGTGTCCGTTTTACACGACGGGAAAACTGGACTTTTAAAACGGCTCGGGTTAGCAACTACCGCATGGCACGAGTCGCGGCATTCACCCTCCCCATCGCCCTGTTCCTGTTGTTCGTCCTCGCCGGCTGCGGCGTCATCGGCGACAATCCCCGTCTGGCTCCGGAGGAATGCCTCCCCGTCCACGACGGCTGCGTCCAGCCGGAGGAATTCCAGGAGGCCGCGGCAGCGGCGGCCGAGGAGTCCCGCGAGCATCCGGGCTATGAGAACCAGTGGGGGCTCGGCTACATCAAGGCGGACGCGGCCTACGGCAACCTGAACGTTGTCGAGGGTCCCGACGCCGAACCCGGCGCCGGGGTGACGATCGGGTTCCTGAACACCGGCATCGACCTCGACCACCCGGCGTTCTCCGGAAACAAAGCCGTCACGGAAACATTCCTGGACGACGCGGCGGACGAGACCGGCGAGGAGGCCTTTTCGTTAGGTACGGCGGTGGCGAGCATCGCCGCGGGCAGCCGCCTCGTTGAAGGAGACCCCTACCAGGGGATCTCCAGCCACGGCGTTGGCTGGGGCGCCGACATCGCCATGTTCGCCGTCCCCACTTCCACGGTCAGCGGCCCCTACGAGCCCAGATCGCTCGAGCGTCTGGCGTCGGCGGACCCGAGGCATGCTGCCCAGTACGAGGAGGCGCTGTCCTGGCGGGACGGCGACCGCAGGGTGGACATCCTGGACCTGAGCCTGGTCATGTCGGGTGTGATTGAAGGTTACACCGAACAGGATCTCCGGGACAACTACGGCCGCACCATCGCCGCCCTGGCGCAGGCGGACTCCGAGGAGAAGGCCATCCTCGTATGGTCGGCGGGCAGCAGCCATGGACGTGAGTGCGCTCCGTCGGTGACGGACAACTGCCGGTACGGTTTCCTGAACGCGGTTTCGCCCAATGTGTTGGGCGGGCTCGCCGCGCTCATCGAGGAGTTGCGAGGCCATTCCGTCGCCGTGGTGGGAGTGAACCAGGCCGACGGAGGGTTGGCACGGTTTTCGAATCGTTGCGGCATTGCCGCCGACTATTGCATCGCGGCGCCGGCGATGAGCATGCGGTTCGCCTATTTCGGACCCTCTCGGGGACAGGCCGTTCGGGCCTACACGGTCAGTTCGGGGAACGGATTTGCCACGGCCATGGTATCCGGCGGGTTGGCCGTGATGAAGCAGGTCTTTCGTGGCCAGTTGTCCAACACGGACCTGGTGACCCGGCTGCTGGAGACCGCCGACGACAGCGGCATCTACGCGGACCGTGCGTTCTACGGGCGGGGCTTGATGGACCTGGGTGCCGCGACCTCGCCGGTGGGCGTGCTGGAAGTGCCGGTGGAACCGAGCGTCGGAGCGAACGGCTTCCGGCTCTCTTCGACGTCCATCAGCCCGGGAACGGCCCTCGGGGATGGTCTGCAGCGGTCTCTCGCGTCGCGGGAAGTGATGGCGGTGGATCGCATGGGAGCGCCGTTCTGGTACCGCCTGGGAGACTTCACCGATGCCGGGGGCGGGCCGTCGGTAACGGCACGGCTGCGGGGCTTCCTGGTGCCCGACCCGGCGTGGGCGAGCCGCACGGGCAACGTTGCGGCGTCAAGGGGAGAGGCCGGCACGGTGGAGCCTCTCCACACGGCGCGGGAAGGAGCCGGCCCGGCGGGGGACACGGCGCCGATCACTCTGTACGCCGCTCGCCTGCGGCCGTCGTCCGAGGTCCGGGGCAGCCACATGTCGCTGGCCGAGGGTGCGGTGCAAGCCACCCTGGCGGCGCGGAGCGGTGTGTCCGCGGCGGCGTTCACCACCAAGGGGCAACCGGGGCAGCGGCCCACGGTGGGAGCGGCGCTGAGCTGGCGGCGGGCAGGGTCGCCGCTGGGGCTGCGGGCGGGCTGGATCGGTGAGCCCAAGACGCTCCTGGGGAGCGTGGGCGAAGGCGCTTTCGGCGGCTTGCGGGCGGACACTTCTTTCCTGGGCGTGGACGCGCACACGGACTTGGGCGGGTGGCGGCTCGGCGCCAGCGCGGAGCTTGGGATCGTGGTGCCGGACGTGGGCGGAGGATGGGTGGACCGGGTGTCGTCGCTGGCCACCAGCGCGTTCGCGCTGCACGCCGGCCGGGCGCTGGCGGGGGCCGGGGCGGTGCGTTTTTCGGTGTCGCAGCCGCTGCGCGTGGAGCGTGGGCGAGCGTCCTTGACGGTGCCGGTGAGCCGGACGACGGCGGGGGCGGTGTCGTATGAGCCGCTGTCGGCGGGCCTTTCGCCCAGCGGCCGGCAGATGGACTTCTCCGGCGAATGGCGCCGGCCGCTGGCGAACGGGGAGCTTCGCCTGGGTGGGGTGTACAGCCACCGTCCGGGCCACCGCAAGGACGCCAGGCCCGAGCTGACCTTCCTCGGCGGCTGGCGCTGGGCATTCTGAACCAGGGGATCATGCTTACACACAACTCGCTCACAGGTTTCACCATGTCACGTCATCCCGCGATTCAGGCTGTGTCAAGACTCATGAAGCAAGGACCCTACGGAACGTCATTCCCGCGAAAGCGGGAATCCAGGGGTGGTGGGGGTGGGGCACTGCAGGGGCGTTTCCCCGCCTCGCCACCCCTGGATTCCCGCCTTCGCGGGAATGACTCTTCGGGGGATCGTTGCCTCGGGAGTTTTGTCACAGCCTGGAAAGTCTTACTGCTCGTCCTTCTTCTGCCGGTTGCTCTCGCCGGCTGCGGCGTGGTCGGCAGTCCCGCGCTACCGTCGGAGCCGTGCGTCGCCGTCCACGACGGCGACTGCGTCGAGTTGGAGCAATTCAACGAGGCCGCGGAAGCTGCCGCCGAGGAGTCCCGGGAGCACACGGGGTTTTGGAACCAGTGGGGACTGACCCACATCAACGCGGACGAGGCCTACGGCAACCTGAGCGTGCTGATGGGGCCGGACGTCGAGCCCGGCGCCGGGGTGACCATTGGCGTCCTGGACACGGGCATCGACCTGGAGCACCCGTCGATCGCGGGCAACGACAACAGGAAGGTCACCGAGGAATTCACGCCCGGCGCGATCGACGAGACCCTGTCCGAGGCCGGCCTCCTGTCTCACGGCACGGCGGTGGCGAGCGTGGCGGCGGGGGCACGGACCGATTCGGAAATCGGTCACCACGGCGTGGCCTGGGGCGCTGACCTTGCCGTGTTCGCCCTCACCCTGGGGTCGGGCGACGGCGTTTACAGGCCGGTGCCGGTGGAGGCTCTGCCCACCGTGGACGCCGAGGACGCCGCGCTGTACGGGCAGGTGTTCTCGTGGCGGGACGGCGACCGGAAGGTGGACATCCTGAACCTGAGCTTCGGCTACCAGGGTCTGATCGACGGCTACACCGAGGAGGATCTGCGCGACAACTATGCGACGACCCTCGCCGCCCTGGCGCAGGCGGATTCCGAGGAAAAGGTCATCCTCGTGTGGGCGGCGGGAAACTCGCACGGAGACGCGTGCGATTCCGCGACGGTGGAGTTCTGCCCGCGCGACGCGCTCAACGCGGTTTCCGTCGACATCAATCCGGGCATTCCGGCGCGCATCGAAGAGTTGCAGGGCCATTCCGTCGCGGTGGTGGCGTTGAGTCCCAACGACGGGCGGATCGCGTCCTTCTCCAATCGCTGCGGTATCGCCGCGGACTTCTGCATCGCCGCTCCTGGCGAGGCAATCCGTAGCGCCTATTTCGGCAACATAAGTCCCCGTTTCTCAAGCCGGGACTACGCGAATCTCCGAGGGACATCCTTCGCCGCCCCCATGGTGTCGGGCGGGCTCGCCATCATGAAGCAGCTCTTCCGGGACCAGTTGTCGAACACGGACCTGGTGGCCCGGCTGTTCGATACCGCCGACCGGAGCGGGTTCTACGCCGACCCGGCCATCTACGGCCGAGGTTCGATGGACCTGGGCGCGGCGACCTCGCCGGTGGGCGTCCTGGAGGTGCCGGTGGGGACGAGCGTGGGCGCCAACGGCTTCCGGCTCCTGTCCACGTCCATCAGCCCGGGGACGGCCTTCGGCGACGGTCTGCGCCGGTCGCTGGGGTCACGGGAGGTGATGGCGGTGGACCGACTGGGAGCGCCATTCTGGTACCGGCTGGGGGACTTCACCGGAACCGCCGGCGGGCCGTCGGTGGCGGCGCGGCTGCGGAGTTTCCTGGCGGAGGACCCGTCGCGGGTGGGCGGAGAGAGCGTCACCACGCAGGTGCGTGGGCGCACGGACAGGGGCGCGGGCGAGGAGTCCGCGGGTGTGTCGGCGTACGCGGAAGCGGATGAGTCCGTTCACGGGGGCGCGCAAGCCGGCCCGGGCGGAGAGATGGCGGCCTTGAGTGTCCACGCCACGCGCCTGGAGGCGTCGTCGGATGTCCTGGGGAGCCACATGTCGCTGGCCGAGGGGGCGGTGCAGGCCACCCTGGCGGCGCGGGGAGGCGTGTCGGCGGCCGCGTTCACCACCAAGGGGCTGCCGGGGCAGCGGCCCACGTTGGGAGCGGCACTGAGCTGGCGGCGCGTGGGGTCGCCGTGGGGCGTGCGTGCGGGGTGGATCGGCGAGCCCAAGACGCTTCTGGGGAGCGTGGGCGAAGGCGGCTTCGGCGGCCTCGCGGCGGACACGTCCTTCCTGGGAGTGGACGCGCGCACGGACCTGGGCGGATGGCGCATCGGCGCCAACGCGGAGGTGGGGATCGTCGTGCCGGATGCGCGCGGGGGCTTCGTGGACGGGGTGTCGTCGCTGGCCACCAGCGCGTTCGCCCTGCACGCGAGCCGGGCGTTGGCGGGAGCCGGCGCGGTGCGCTTCTCCGTGTCGCAACCGCTGCGCGTGGAGCGCGGCCGGGCATCGATGACCGTGCCCGTGAGCCGCACCAAGGCGGGAGCGGTGTCGTACGACGCACTGTCGGCCGGCCTGGCGCCCAGCGGGCGGCAGATGGACTTCTCCGGCGAGTGGCTCCGGCCGCTGCCCAAGGGCGAGCTTCGCCTGGGTGCGGTGTACAGCCACCGCCCGGGCCACCGCAGGGGCGCCGACCCCGAGGTCACATTCCTCGGCGGCTGGCGCTGGGTGTTCTGAGCCACTGACAACGGGTCGCTCCGCGGAGGGCGGCGCCCGTCCTGCTTACTTGGCCACGCCCACCTGGACGATGCGGCGCTTGTCCACGCCCGCCACACCCACGAACTTGAACACCTTCTTGTCCAGCTCACGCGGCTGGAACCCCTGAACCACCACGCTCTTGCTGCCGTCCAGCAGCGCCGCGAAAGGCGCCGCCTGGCTCTTGCCCGCCGGATCCGTCGGGAACTTGAACGCCGTGCCCGGAATGTTGGTGAACTCGATGGCGCCGGTCTCGTCGCTGATCCAGAACTCCGCGATGGCCGACCCGGCCGCCACCTCGGCCAGCGCCGCGTTGATCTCGTCCGCGCTCATCTTCGCCTTGACCGCGGCCGCGACGAAATGAGCCGCCAGCATGGCCTGCGCCACCATGTGCTTCGACACCGCGTCGTCCGCCGCCCGCGCCGGCTGCGCCGTCAGCACGCCGCCGCCCAACACCGTACACAATCCGAGCACCATCACCGCCTTGAAAATTGCCTTCATGGTTTATTCCTTTCTTCCTCTTACGTCATTCCCGTGTCAAAAACACCTTACGTAACCACGTCACAGAACGTCATTCCCGCGAAAGCGGTTGTGTCAAAACTCGTGAGGCACGCACATAACGGAACGTCATTCCCGCAGAAGCGGCTGTGTCAAAACTCGTGAGGCACGCACATAACGGAACGTCATTCCCGCGGAAGCGGCTGTGTCAAAACTCGTGAGGCACGCACATAACGGAACGTCATTCCCGCGGAAGCGGCTGTGTCAAAACTCGTGAGGCACGCCCACAACGGAACGTCATTCCCGCGGAAGCGGCTGTGTCAAAACTCGTGAGGCACGCACATAACGGAACGTCATTCCCGCGGAAAGCGGCTGTGTCAAAACTCGTGAGGCACGCACATAACGGAACGTCATTCCCGCGGAAGCGGGAATCCAGGGGTGGCGCGGCGGAGAAACGCCCCTGTAGTGCCCCTCCACCGCCCCTGGATTCCCGCTTCCGCGGGAATGACGACTCGAGGGGGCTGGCAAGCGGGAATCCAGGCGGCACCCTACGCACCCTCGTCCCACGGATCATAGCTGCCGAAGTTCCACAGGTTTCCCTCCGGGTCGCGGCATGAGTAGAGCCGGCCGCCGTAGTCCTGATCCTCCGGAGCCATGACGATCTCGGCGCCCGCGGCCACCGCCCTGGAGTGGTGCGCGTCCACGTCCGAGACGATGACGTAGTTGCTCTGGGACACCGGCGCGCCGGTGTCCTCCAGGGGCTGCTGCAGTCGGCCGAATTCGTCATCCCGCGCCGACCCCAGCATGAACATGCCGTTGCCGAACACGAGCTGCGCGTGGAGGATAACCCCGCCCTCGCCCGGCACCACCAATTGTCGCTCGAAGCCGAACGCCTCACACAGCCAGTCGATGGCCGCCGACGCGTCCCGGTACCGGATGGCCGGAATCAGCGTCGCCCGGGTGTCTTTCGCAAGGCTGGACATGCGTCAGTGCTCCTGTCGGGTTGATTGCCCCTAGTGTGGTGTCCGGTTAATTCGCATAACAATCCGCGGGTCTTTTTCGCCCTCGGCTGCGTTGCGTCACCCCGGGCCTTGACCCGGGGTCTTCCTCGCGTGGTGCCCGCCACTGCTCGTCATCGCGCCTTGCCGACGACAAAATATCCTCCGCATATTGTTATGCTAATTAACCGGACACCACAATAGTCTTCCATATCGTGTGCAACGCGCCAAGCCATCCGCTCGCTGTCGCGTGGCTAAAGAAAGGTGTTGACCGGCCGATCCATTATTCATAGGATACAAGGAGGTAATGCGGGCCATGGAGAAACTGAAGGAATACGCTGGCGTGATCATCGCCGTCATGACCGTGGCAGCGTCGTTGTCGGGACTGCTCTTGTGGACCATCCAGATCCAGATTGTCCCGGAGATCCGGCGCTTGGACGAGCGCATCGAACTCGTGCACGCAGACGTGACGGGCGGCCTCGATCGGATGGATGGCCGGTTCGACCGGATGGATGGCCGGTTCGACCGGATGGACAACCGCCTCGAGCGGATGGACGACCGGATCAATGCCCGGTTCGACCGGCTGGAGGGTCGGTTCAACGCCCGGTTCGAGCAGATAGACGCTCGGTTCGACCGGCTGGAGGGCCGGTTCAGCGCCCGGTTGACCCGAGTCGAGGGGGACATCAAGACCATCCTGTTGCGCCTTCCGGCGCCTGAAGAGCCGGCGGCGGCGCAATCGCCTACCTCAACAGCGCGTTGACGCCCGTTAGCACCAGGATCGCACCCGTGGCGAAGAGCGCCACGAAGGCGAGGTTGGGGCCCAGGATCACGCGCTCCGGGGGGACCCGGAACATGGTGGAAGCGGTGGCCACCAGGATGGCCGAGAGCCCCACCATGGAGGCGCAGGACCAGCTCACCAGGGCGCTCTCCATGAGCACCACGTCCGCCACCTGCAAGGGCAGGTTCGACAACACGGTCAACAGGAACGTGAGCGACACGATCTGGTGCACCCCCACCAGGGAACTCACGGTCACCCCGCCGATGACCAGGGCGATGACGGCCATGGCGGGGAGGTCGAGGGCGCCCATCCACTCCATGATGCCGGTCTGTGCGAACACATGCCGCACCACGCCGCCAAGGGCCAGCGACAGGGTGAGGATGGTCACCTCGTTGCCGATGTCGGCTGAACCGCGGTAGGTGAGCGCCAGGGTCCGTCCCAGCGCGCGGCGTCCCTTGGGCAAGAGGGTCAGGAGGCACAGCGCCGGCACGCCCGCGATCAACGCTTCCAGCGTGGACAGCACCGTGGCGCCGGAGAGCAGCGCCACCACCACGACGCAGAGCGCCACCGGCGGGACGATGGGCTGGAGGCTCCGGAGCGCGCGCCACAGGAGCCCGAGGCCCCGCTCCCGCGAGAACAGGAGGTGGGAGCCGGTCAGCGCCAGCGCCGCCATGGACAGCCCCAGCGTCATGATCTGCCACAGCGGCACCCCCGGCACGTACTGCGACGACAGCGCCATGGCGATCCAGAACGGGGACCACAGACCCGCCAAGCTGCCGCCGCGGTGGCACGCGCGCATGGCCGCCAGGTGTTCCGCCTCGACCTTGCTCTCGCCCACGATGGGCGCGGTGATGGCGAACGCACCCGGTCCCAGCACCGACGCCAGCACGTGGCTACCCACCAGGAAGCCCCCCAGGCGCTGGTCCGGCTTGAGACGTTCGAACAGCTCGCGCGCGTTGACGATCTGCTGGAGCTGGTCCGCGGTGACGCGCAAGAGCACGATGGTGCCGAAGAAGGCCGTGAACAGCGGTGTCGTCCGGAGCCCCGCCAGCGCCGCCGAAAGCCCGCCGTAGGCCAGGACGAGCACCGCGGCCAGGACGGTGAGGGCGCCGCACAGGATCACCGTCGCGCGCCGCAGCCGCACGCTGACGCGCAACAGGAACAGCGCCGCGACCACCGCCCCCACGCCCTCCAGCCACGGCCCCGCCCACGCCAGCCGCCCGAACTGGACCACCCACAGCACCAGCACCAAGGACTCGGGCCGGAAGATTTGGATCAGCACGGACATGGCAACCAAGTGGTCATGGGAAAGTGATCATCGGCAACGGGTGATCATTGCAAGGTGTCATCGGCAACCGGGCGGTCATTGCAAGGAGGTCATCAGCAACCGGGTGGTCATTGCAAGGAGGTCATCGGTATCGACGTGGTCACGGCAATGTGTGATGGCATCGAGGCGTGGCGTTAGGGGACGCGACACCCATGAGCGAGTCTGGTACGAATAGTGGCATGAACGGAGTCTAGGCCAAAACGACGGCGCTCACCGGCATTCCCGAGGGACTGTGCCAAGACCCATGAGACAAGGATCTTCGAATCGTCATTCCCGCGGAACAGGCTGTGTCAAGAACTGATGAGGCAAACCAGGTAACAGAACGTCATGCCCCCGAAGCAGGCTGTGTCAAACGTCGCCCGGACAAGAATGGGCGCCCACCCCCCGAATCGTCATTCCCGCGAAAGCGGGAATCCAGGGGTGGAGAGGCGGGGAAACGCCGCTGTAGTGCCCCACCACCGCCCCTGGATTCCCGCTTCCGCGGGAATGACGGTAAGAGGCGTCAGCGCCATTATGCATCCAAGCGGGGTTTTGACACAGCCTGTTTCGCGGGAATGACGTATTCGGGGGTGTGGTTGCCTTTCGTGTACCAGTGAGGTCTTGATAAGAGCCGCTTCCGCGGAAACGACCGCATTCGAAGCGTGGGAAGGGAGCAGCGCATGGCTCAAACTTACGTCGGGGCGCCGATACGGCGCGGTGAGGATGTCCGGTTCCTGACCGGCAGGGCCACGTTCATCGACGACGTGAAGCTACCCGGCATGCTGTACGCGGCCGTGCTGCGGAGCCCGCACGCGCACGCGCGCATCAAGTCGGTGGACGTGTCGGAGGCGCTGAAGCTCCCGGGGGTGGCCGCCGTGCTCACGTTCGCGGACCTGCCCACCGGCGTGAAGCCGGTGCCGCTGCGCATGTACGCGCTGGAGGGGCTGGACCGCTTCCTCCAGTATCCGCTGGCGCGGGACAAGGTCGCCTACGTGGGCGAGCCGGTGGCACTGGTGGCGGCGGTGGACCGTTACGTGGCCGAGGACGGCGCGGACTTGATCGACGTGGAGTACGAGCCGCTCCCGGCGGTGCCCGACGTGGAGGCGGCGCTACGCGGCGACGTCATCATCCACGAGGAGCAGGGCACCAACGTGGCCGGCGGCTACGACATCAAGCTCGGCGACGTGGACGCTGCCTTCCGCGACGCCGAGTACACCCGCAAGGAAATGCTGCGGGTGCACCGCCACACCGGCAATCCCATGGAGACCCGCGGCCTGCTGGCGTCCCACGACGCCGGCCGGAACGAGCTGACCGTGTGGGGCATGACCAAGGTGGCGCACTTCAACCGCGCGGTGCTGTCGTCCCTGCTGGAGATGCCCGAGCACCGCATCCACTTCATCGAGCCCGACGTGGGCGGCGGCTTCGGCATCCGGGGCGAGTTCTATCCCGAGGACTACCTGGTCCCCTACGCCGCCATGAAGCTCGGGCGGCCGGTGAAGTGGATCGAGGACCGGCGCGAGCACCTCATGGCCGCCAACCACTCGCGCGCGGTGCAATGCGAGCTGGAGATCGCCGCGCGCCGGGACGGTACATTCTTGGCCATGCGCGCGCGCATCCGCGGCGACATGGGCGCGCACATCCGCACCCACGGCGGCCTGGTGCCCGCGTCCACCGCCGCGGTGCTGCCCGGACCGTACCGCTTCCCCGCCTACCAGGCCCACGTCGAGTGCGTCATGACCAACAAGATGGGCGTGGGCACCTACCGCGCCCCCGGCCGCTTCGAGTCGTGTTATTTCCGGGAGCGCATGCTCGACATGGTCGCCGCCGACCTGGGCATGGACCCCATCGACCTGCGCCGCAAGAACCTCATCCAGCCCGAGGAACTGCCCTACGAACTCGGACCCACGCGCCCCGGCATCACCTCCACCGTGTTCGACAGCGGCGACTACCCGCGGGCGCTGGCCACCGCCCTGGAGCGGTTTGGCTACGATGCGCTGAAGCCCCTCCAGGGGCAGAAACGGGACGGACGCTACCACGGCATCGGCATCGGCTGGTTCGTCAAGAACACCGGCCTCGGACCGTCCGAGGGCGCCCGCGTCGCCGTCACCGGCCCCGAGAGCGTCGCCGTCTACCTGGGCATCGCCACCCTGGGCCAGGGCCACGAGACCGTCATGGCGCAGATCTGCGCCGACGCCCTGGGCGTGCCCATGGAGTGGATCACCGTGTTCCATGGCCACACCGACCTCATGCCCTGGGGCGGCGGCACCTACTCCAGCCGCGGCACCGTCATGGCCGGCAACGCCGTGCACCTGACGGGCGAAGCGCTCAGGAAACGGTTGCTGGAAGTGGCCGCGAGGCGGCTGGAGACCGACCCCGCGGGGCTGGAGTTTCGTTCCGGCAAGGTCTATGCCGCCGGCACGGAGCGGCCCGCGGCGGGCGGCCCCGGTCGTTCCGGCGACAGCGGCGGTCGAGAGGCGGACGCCGGGGCGGAGCGGCCCGTAGCGGGCAGCCCCGGTCATTCCGGCGAAGAGCCTGCCCGGTACGAGGCACCGCGCGGAAATCCGGGGGGCGATGTCGCTGATGCCGGCCGCGCGCTGCTGAACCTGGGCGACCTGCTGGAAATGACCAAGCCCGGCAAGCTCTCCGGCGGCGACACCCCAGGCCTCGAGGCCACCGAGTACTTCCACACCGACCGCCTCACCTACACCTACGGCGGCCACCTGGTGCACGTCGCCGTCGACCCCGAGACGGGAATGGTGGAGATCCTGCGGTATTTGGTGCTCGAAGACGTCGGCCGCGCCGTCAACCCCCTGCTCGTGCACGGCCAGGCCCTCGGCGCCGCCGCCCAGGGCATCGGCGGCACCCTGCTGGAGGAACTCGCCTACAACGAGGACGGCCAGTTGCTCACCACCACCCTGCTCGACTACCCGCTCCCGTCCAGCATGGAGATTCCCCCGGTGGAAAGCATCATTACCGAGTACTCCCCCTCGCCCCTCAACCCCCTCGGCGTCAAGGGCGCCGGCGAAGGCGGCATCGTCGCCTGCGGCGCCGCCCTCGCCAACGCCGTCTCCCACGCCCTGTCGTCCCTGGGCATCCAGATCAAGGACCTGCCGCTCACGCCCGACCGCATCAGGGCGCTGGTGCGGGAGGCGGAGGGGCACGGCTGAACCGTCGGCTCCGCCTCCGAATAGTTCGGGGTACCCTTGGCCCAGTTCGGGCAAGTACCCGAGCAAGGTTGCCGCGGTGAGCTCTCCCACGCCCTTCACGCTCTGATACAGGGCTACCCGTTCACTCAACCCCGGGTGACGCCGCCACAGCGCCTGCCACCAACTCCCGCTTGCCTACATCTATCCCTGCAAATACCTTCATGACCGCCTCCTCTTCTGCTAGGATGACGCTGTCCTCCACACTTGCTTATGCGGGGCTCTGACCCCCGGTATCTGTTCGGAG
>MKWU01000370.1_pt1 | contig 85799 bp, 89 predicted proteins | sample 809101 | NCBI WGS metagenome assembly MKWU01 (sample SAMN05860141, study PRJNA318959) | sponge metagenome | host: Aplysina aerophoba | place: Slovenia: Piran, Adriatic Sea, Gulf of Piran | collected 2013-05-07 | reverse complement strand
CAGCGAGCTGAGACAGGTGGCTGGGGGCCGTGGCCGTTTCCCACTCTATAGTGAGCGCGTGGTGTTCCTCTTGCAGGGCGTTGATGAGCTGTCGCGTATCGGCAAGCGCATACCCCGCAGAGACTACCTGAAGCCGAATCCAGAGATGGGACAGGACCAAGGCCAGCCCAACAGCCGCCAGCACGCCATATTTGCCCCATCCAGGGAACTTCATCCTCCTCCTCCTTCGCATCGCTCAACCACGCGCAGGCGCGCACTCCGCGCCCGTGTATTATCCATGACCTCCTGACTGGTTGGTGTCAGCGGCTTTGGGGTTAACACCCGGACCTGCGGTTCCCAGTCACAGGCACATATCTGGAGTTGGGGTGGACAGATACAGGCCGAGGCCCAGCGCCGGAAGGCGGCCTTCACCAGACGATCTTCAAGCGAATGATAGGCGAGCACCACCATGCGCCCTCCAGGCCGCAGCAATGTATACCCCTCGCGTAAGAAGAGTGCCAAATGCTGGAGTTCCTGATTCACGGCGATGCGCAACGCCTGAAAGGTCTGGGTTGCCGCATGGATTCGAGGCCGCTGATGACGGGCGGGCCGACGGACACTGCGCTCGATAATTTTCGCCAGCATCGTCGTCGTAACGATTGGCCCGCGGGCACGTTCCTGGAGGATTGCCCGGGCAATCGCTCTGGCCGCCCGCTCCTCTCCGTATTCTCGGAGCATACGGCGTAATTCTTCTTCACTGGAAGAATTGACAATATCCGCAGCGCTCTGCCCGCCGCTTTGGTCCATCCGCATATCGAGTGGCCCTGGGCGTAAAAAACTAAAGCCGCGCCCGCCGTCTTCGACCTGGAGTGAGGAAAAACCCAAGTCAAGGAGTATGCCATCGACTCCTGCCCATCCCAACCCACGCAGGACCGCTGCCGCTTGGCTGAAATTCGTCTGAACGATGACATGCTGACTGACAAACGGCGCTAAGCGCTGCCGCGCGACCGGCAGCGCGCGTGGGTCACGGTCAAGCCCCAGCAGTCTGCCTCTGCCACGGCCGGCCTCCAACAGCGCCGCCGCGTGTCCGCCTCCCCCGAGCGTGCCGTCAAGAATATCACCGCCAAGACAGGGTTGCAGAAAGGAGAGGACCTGCTCCAGCATGACCGGGATGTGCACCGGTGCGTGGGTCGGCTGAATCGATTCTGAAGGGAGAACTGTTGCTTGCATGGAGGCGCTACTTGTCTTTGACCTGTGCTATATGTCTGCCACACCCGCGTTCAAATTACTGAATAATCGTGGGTCTTGAGCAAGGTCTTTTTCAGATTCTTCATTAAATTCTTGCCATACCGCCTTGTCCCATATGCGAAATTTCTCAAGCGCAGCGGCAAACATGGCGTCCTTCTTCAGGCCAGCATATTCTCTGAGGAGCGGGGGAATCAAAATGCGACCTTGTTTATCAACGGTACATTCCTGAGCGTTAGAGAGATAAAAAGTTTCGATTTTTAAGAAGTTTTGATCAAAACGAGGCTTTTTCCTCAAGTCCTGCTCGAAGTTCTCCCATTCCGCATAGGGGTAAACATCAAGACAGCGAAAGGATGCCAGGATGAATTTGGTGACAATCAGTCGAGAATCGTTCCGCCCAACCAATATCTCTCGAAATTTCGAGGGGATACTGACTCTTCCTTTCTCGTCAATAGTATGTTCAAAACTCCCGCGAAACACGAATCTACCCTCATCCCCACTTTCTCCCACTTTCTCCCACGACTATAGTATGCGCCATTTTTCGTGTCAAGCGAAAACCAAAGACTTTTAGGCAGGTTAGGCGTGGATAAGAGGGACAGGGAGGAGCATTGACTCCGTCTCACCGCTTCGATACATCATGTCTTTACCAAGGAGGGAGGGAGAGCTGACAGCCTGGATACGGGGAGCCCATCCGGGCTTTTTTATGCGTGTAGCGTGGGCATGCCGATGTTAAAGCGATATTTACTCACTCCGGGGCCGACTCAAGTGCCGCCTGACGTCCTGCTGCGCATGTCGCAGCCCCTTATCCATCATCGTACCCCTGAGTTCAGCCAACTCTTTGCCGAAGCGCAGCGCAGCCTCCAATGGTTTTTTCAAACCACTCAGGACGTGCTCATCCTGGCGGCCTCAGGCTCTGGGGCGATGGAAGCGGCCATCACGAACACCTGCTCGCCCGGAGATTGTGTCATTGTGGTTAATGGCGGGAAATTCGGTGAACGCTGGCTGAAAATTTGTGCGGCGTTTGGTGTCCAAACTGAAGAAATTGGGGTCGAGTGGGGTCAGGCCGTGACGGTTGAGGCGGTGGCACAAGCGCTGAGGCGTCAGCCTAAAGCCAAGGCTGTTCTGATGCAAGCCAGTGAGACTTCGACAACGGTCCTGCACCCGGTCCAAGACATCGCCGCCCTGACGCAGAACTCTGAGACCCTGCTCATTGTCGATGGCATTACTGCGGTTGGCGCGACTGATATCCCCATGGACCGCTCCGGGATTGATGTGCTCATCACCGGCTCACAAAAGGCCCTGATGTTGCCCCCGGGGCTGGCGTTTATCGCCCTCAGTCCGAAAGCCTGGCAGCACACGGAGCAGGCACAGCTGCCTCGCTTCTACTTTGACCTGCAAAAGGAGCGCCAGGAACAAGCCAAACATACGACCGCCTACACTCCGGCTATTTCGCTGATTACCGGCTTGCACGAGGTTCTCCGGCAGCTCCAGGCGGAAGGGCTCGAACAGGTCTGGACGCGCCATACGGTGTTAATGACCGCGACCCACGCCGCTGTACGTGCCCTGGGTCTGCGTCTCTTAGCCGAAACCCATCCAAGCCCGGCCGCAACCGGCGTGTGGCTCCCGTCTACGGTTGATGGCGTGCGGTTGCTGACCTATATGCGTGACCGTATGGGTGTTGATATTGCGGGTGGACAGGACCATCTCAAAGGGAAAATCATTCGCATTTCTCACCTTGGGTACGCTGGCCCTTTTGATATCATCACGGCGATTAGCAGCCTGGAAATGGCCCTGAGTCGATTTGGAGTTGCGCTGACGCTGGGCAGTGGCGTCCGGGCCGCTGAAGCCGTTCTCCTGCCACGCTGGCCGGCCGTCGAATGAGTGACCTGGGCGACGAGTAGCAGTATGTCACATAAAGTGCTTATTACCGACCCGCTCGCCCCGCAGGGAGTGGCGCGGCTGCAAGCGCAGTCGGATATCGACTTTGCCGTCCAACCGGGACTGACCGAACAGGAACTTGCCGAGCAGATCGCTCTGTATCAGGGTCTGATTATTCGGAGCGGGACACGCGTTACTCCGGATGTCATTGCGGCGGCCCAAAACCTGCGTGTGATTGGCCGGGCTGGCATCGGTGTTGATAATATCGATGTCGAGGCCGCCACCAGACGTGGCATCGTTGTCATGAACACGCCTGGCGGGAACAATGTTACCACGGCCGAGCACACCATCTCGCTACTGCTCGCCCTGGCGCGCAATATTCCGCAAGCCACCGCCTCGCTCAAGGCTGGCCACTGGCAGCGCTCGCAATTCACGGGAACCGAAGTCTGTAATAAAGTGCTCGGTCTGGTCGGTCTGGGCAATATCGGAACCATTGTCGCCGAGCGTGCCCTGGGGTTGCGGATGCGCATCGTTGCCTACGACCCCTTCGTCACCTCAGAAGCGGCCGCCAGAATGAATGTCGAACTCGTTCCGCTCACCGAGCTATATCGGCAGGCGGATTTTATTAGCGTGCATACACCGCTGACCAAGGAAACGCGTGGTCTGATCGATACCCAAGCCTTTGCGCAGATGAAAGACGGTGTGCGCGTTATCAATTGCGCGCGGGGTGGGATCGTCGACGAAACCGCCCTGCTTGCAGCGCTGGAGAGCGGCACGGTCACGGGTGCAGCCCTAGATGTCTTTGTTGACGAGCCGCCCCCGGCCGACCATCCCCTCCTGCAGCGACAGGATGTGATTTGCACCCCGCATTTGGGCGCCGCAACGGACGAGGCCCAGATCAACGTCGCGATTGCCATTGCCGATCAAGTCGCCCATTTCCTCCAGCGCGGGGTGATTCAGAACGCGGTCAATTTCCCCGCTCTGAGCCAGGAGCAGCTGACCATTTTGGAACCCTATCTTTTCCTCGGCGAAAAACTCGGCAGCTTTCTCGCCCAGATTACGCCGCACGCTCCGCGCGAGGTCCACATCGAGTACAGCGGGGAAATTACCGCCTATGAGGTTGCACCCGCCACCGCGGCAGTCCTACGCGGGCTGCTCAGTCCGATTCTCGAACAGGCGATTAATGTGGTCAATGCGCCGCTGGTTGCGCGTGAGCGGGGCATTCGCGTCGTCGAGTCGCGCAGCAGCACGCCAAGTGATTTTCTGAATTCCATCGATGTCAGCGTGCAGGCCAGGGACAGCGCCAATTCTGCCGCGGGAGCGGTCTTCAGCAATCAGACTGTGCGCCTCGTGCGCGTCAATGATTTTCATCTGGAAGCCGTTCCCGAAGGAACGATTCTGCTGCTGAACAATAAAGACGTTCCTGGTGTGGTCGGCCAGGTGGGCACCCTCCTCGGCACCCTGGGCATCAATATTGCCGGGCTGGAACTGGGGCGGGAGAAAATCGGCGGAGAAGCCATCTCCCTGATTCATGTCGATGACCAAGTCTCGTCTGAGGTCCTGGCCGCCTTACGCAGACTCGACCCCATTCTGTCGGCCCAACTGATCCGTTTATGAGCTTTGATCGGGAAGAAGGAGCACACAGCCAATGAGCACCCTCGTTGTTGTCGGCGTCCAGTGGGGCGATGAAGGCAAAGGCAAGGTGGTGGACCTGCTTGCACGCGAAGCCGACGTTATTGTCCGTTTTCAAGGTGGCAACAACGCAGGTCACACCCTGGTTGTCGGGGGTCAGAAAACTATCGTCCGGCTCATCCCGTCGGGCGTGCTGCACGACGGCAAGGTGTGTGTGATCGGCAATGGCGTTGTGGTCAATCCCGAAGTCCTGGTTGAAGAAATCGATGCTCTCCAGCAGCGGGGCCGCCTGTCTGACCCGGAATCGCTCAAGATCAGTGAAATCGCCCACCTGATCACCCCCTACCACAAGGCCATCGATCTCGCGCGGGAACGGCTCCGCGGTGAGGGCAAGATCGGGACGACCGGCAGAGGGATCGGTCCCACGTATGAAGACAAGATGGCTCGCGTCGGGATTCGCTTCGTCGATCTCTTGGACGAAGACGTATTCGCCCAGAAGTTGGAGCGCAACCTCGAAGAGAAAAATATTTACCTCGGTACCCTGCTGCAAGAACAGCCGCTTGCGTATCAAGACATCTTCGACCACTACCGTCGCCTGCGCGACCGCCTGGCTCCCTATGTCACCAACACGTCGCGCTATATTCACGACGCGCTCGAAGCTGGCCAGAAGGTGTTGTTCGAAGGCGCGCAAGGGACCATGCTCGACGTGGACCACGGCACCTATCCGTTTGTGACATCGTCCAACACCGTTGCCGGGGCGGTGTGCACAGGGGCGGGGATTGCGCCGCAGCAGCTCCGCAACGTCATTGGTATCTCCAAGGCGTATACCACGCGGGTCGGCAGCGGTCCTTTTCCGACCGAAGAGCACGGTGCGGACGGTGAAAAGCTGCGTCGTGATGGCGGTGAGTTTGGAACCGTCACCGGCCGGCCCCGACGCTGTGGCTGGTTCGATGCCGTCGTGGTGCGGACGGCGGCGCGGCTGAGTGGACTGAATGCCATGGCGCTGACCAAGATCGATGTGCTGAGTGGCCTGTCTACCCTGCGGGTGTGTACGGGCTATCGCTACCGGGACCGGGAATATGACGAGGTGCCGGCGAGCGCGCATACCCTCGACCAGGTCACCCCCATCTATGAAGAACTCCCCGGCTGGACCGAGCCGCTGACCGATATGCGTAGCCTGGACGCCCTGCCGCGCAACGCCCGGCAGTATGTCGAACGCCTCGAAGAACTGGTGAACGTCCCGGTCAAAATGATTTCCGTTGGCGCCGGTCGCGAAGAAACTATTTTGATTCGTCCCACGTTTTTTTAAGCGTCGCGGTCGAGAAGCCTACCTCCGGGAATACGAGGAAGGCTAGGCCGCCACATATATTTGCTCCCAGCACAATGGCGCTCCAGACCAGGCCAAAGGCGAGTGCCTCGTCCCGTCCAGTTCCCCACAGGGCGAGACACAGGACATAGCCACCCTCTCGTATCCCCAGCCCGCCAAAACTGACGGGCAGGGCGCTGAATATTTGGACCACAGGGATAAAGAGGACGAGGTACCACAACGGGACCGCCAGCCCGAGTGCGGCGGCTACCACCGCGTGTAAGCCGAGCTGAAAGAGATGGAAGCAGACAGACAGGCCGCACACGGAGCCGAGCAGGGCCAGGTCCGCGCGGTAGGGCAGGCTGAGCCGGTCTACAGAGCGCCGGACGATATTGCCCGGCGACGTGCAGCGTTCAAGCAGACAGGGGAGACCCCACCATATGACAATGCTCCCGCCGGTCGTGGCCAGCACGCCATAATACAGTTCAACCGGCAGCACGCTCGGACCCCACAGCAGAAAACCTCCGGCACTGACCCAGACCAGCATCACCAAGCCGCTCACCCGGTCAGCGAGGACGGAGTGGAGCGCAGCGCCCAAACGGGCACGGCCGTGCGCCAGCAGATAGCCCCGTCCCACATCCCCGGCTACGACGCTCGGGGCAAACAGATTCAGATACATGCCGGCAAAGTAGTAGGCGATAAAGGTTTTCAGCGGTTGTCCGAATCCGAGCGGACGGGCCAGCAGACGCCAGCGGTATGCGCTGGCGACCTGTCCCAGCAGGTAGCCACAGAAGGCCAGGCCGACATAGTCAAGGCGGGCCGCCCGCAACTGTCGGACGAGGTGAGCCACCTCCACGGAAGAAAAAAGAATAAATAAAAGTCCGAGACTCAGGCTGACTTTGAACCAACGCGAGGACAAAAAATGTAACAGACTGATATCCTCAAATGAGGGGTTGGGGGTTAGGGGCTCGGTTTCCCCAACCCCCAACCCTTAGCCCCCCATCCCTCATGTGGCTCTGCGCTAGGCGTCAACCGTCTCACCGGACAGCACCGCCCCGTTGAGATGAGTCGTACTGTTAATCGTGTGAATCTTCGCCTCTCCGCTTGGAAAGAGCGAGACTTCGCTGATGCCGGTATTGCCAATTTTTTCAATCTGGCCGAATTGGCTCATGTTCAGACCACGACAGTGTAACAGGAAGGCTCTCACCGCCCCTCCGTGGGTCACCACGACGATCTGTTCGCCCCTATGGTCTCGGACAAAGCGTTGACTCGATCGCAGTAAGCGGCCTTGAAACTGGGCAAAGGTTTCGCCTCCGCCGCGCGGCAGGTCTTCTCCCTGCCGCAGCCGCGCCCATTCCTCGGCGTGCCGGGTCGCCACCTCGGCGGTTGTCAGCCCACTCCAGGTTCCAATATCCATCTCGCGCCAAGCCGTCGCCTCGATCAGCGCGACACCTAATACCTGGCCAAGAATAGCTGCCGTGTCACGCGCACGCCGGAGGTCGCTGGTGTAAATCGCCTGAATACGCCGTTCTTCATGCTGGAAGCGCCGGGCGAGTTGCCGCGCCTGGTCATAGCCCGTCTGGCTGAGCGGCGTATCGGCCTGACCCTGCCAGCGGTTTTCCTGATTCCAGATGGTCTCTCCATGTCGGACCAAGAGAACACGAACACCCGCATCTATCCCTGAAGAGTAAACGAGTTCAGCATCTTCATGGTATTGAGGAACACGTTTACTCTTTGCATCCCTGACGTCACTCGGCATGGCTGACCTCGGTACCGCTCTGTAGCATGTCCACACGGGGATGGCTACAAGACCCGAGGCTCTCCAAATCGGACCGGATGCCCTCAGACGATTGGTATTTCAGCTGAGGGTATGGTAGCAGGGGATGGATTTTCTGCCCGCGGAGGAGAGCTATGCAGTACGGTGCGTTTCTTCCCCACCTTGGGCCACTGGCACAAGGGGATGTCCTCAACCGCCTCAAGACCACGGCCCAAACGGCCGAAGCGCTGGGTTTTGATTCTGTCTGGGTTGCCGATCATATTATTACGCCAAAACAGATTGCCTCCCGCTATCCCTACAGTCCGAACGGCAGCTTTCCTCTCGATCCGCAGGCACCCCTGCTCGAACCTCTGAGCGTATTGAGCTTTGTGGCCGCCTGCACCCACAAGGTCCGGTTAGGCACGGCCGTACTCGTGCTGCCGCACCGCAACGCGATTGTTACGGCAAAGACGCTGGCCACTCTGGATGTCTTATCCGCCGGGCGGCTCATCTGCGGCGTGGGTGTCGGCTGGATGGAGGAAGAGTTCAACATTTTGAATGCGCCCTTTGCTGACCGCGGCCCGCTCAGCGAAGAAACCATCGCGGTCATGAAAGAGTTATGGACCAACGAAAACCCCTCGTTTACGGGTCGCTTTCACCAATTCAGTGAGGTCGGCTGTGAGCCACGACCCATCCAAAAACCCCATCCGCCAATCTGGATTGGGGGCCATACCGGCCCGGCGTTGCGACGTGTGGTCGAATACGGCGACGGCTGGCCAGCCGTGGTGTTCAGCCCGCAGGAGTTTGCCCAGCGGGTGGAGAAACTCAAAGAAAAAGCGGCCCGGGCCGGCCGCGACCTCTCCGAGATTACCCTGTGCGTGTCCCCCCGTGGCAAGAAGCCGGACGAGATCCTTGACGATATTCCCCGCTATCAGGAACTCGGCGCAAGCTATCTGTATCTGGCCTTCTTTAATTTCGCCCGGACGTATGCAGACATGATGGCCATGATGGAAAAATTCGCCCGGGATGTGGGCTTATCCTAGTTCGGCGGAGCGTGTTTGCCTCATAGCTCTCTTTCTCCCGTTCCCTCCGAAACGCTCCACACAAGAAGCAGGACTGCGCAGGTATGCCGACCCCAAATGAGGCCAAGACGAAAGCAGCCCAGACCTATAACGCGGCGGCCGACGCCTTCGACCTGAGCGCCAACTCGTTCTGGGACCGCTTCGGCCGGCGGACGATCGATCGGATCGACCTGTCGTCAGGCGCGCGCTGCCTCGACGTTTGCTGCGGCAGTGGGGCGTCGGCAATACCCACGGCGCAAAAGGTGGCGCCCAATGGCTCCGTGCTCGGAGTTGACCTTGCCGAGGGGCTACTGGAGTTGGCGCGCGCTAAGGCCACCCGCCAGAGGGCCAAGAATATCGAGTTCCGGGCGGGTGATATGTTAGACCTCGACCTGCCCGACGGCCACTTCGATGCCGTGGTCTGTGTGTTCGGCATATTCTTTGTCCCCGATATGCCGGGGGCGGTCAGGGAACTCTGGCGTATGGTCGCTCCAGGCGGAGTGCTCGCCATCACAACCTGGGGGTCGCATTTCTTTGAGCCTGCCAACACGGCGTTTTGGGAGGCCGTCGCAGCGGTCCGCCCTGAGCTCTACAAAGGCTTCAACCCCTGGGATCGTATCGCCGATCCCGGCTCTCTTCGGGCCATGCTGGAAGAGGGTGGCATTCGCGACGTACAGGTCGTCAGCGAGACCGGCGTCCATGCCCTTCGTTCACCGGAAGATTGGTGGGCGGCCGTTCTTGGCTCGGGTTACAGAGGGACGCTTGAGCAGTTGGAGCCAGCCGAGCGTGAGCAGGTCCGCCAGGCCAACCTCGCCTTTATCCGGGCCAATGGCGTGGCGGCAGTCGAAGCCAACGTGCTCTACGCGACCGCAATCAAGTCATGAAGCAAGAGCCCGCCCGGTTCAGGACAACACCTGAGAGGCGAGCCGTTTCATAAAATCCTGACCGCGGGTTTTTCTTCTCCGCATCCACGTGATAAGGCACAAGCACGAAAAAAGATGTGGAAATATCCTATGCCTAGATTCCTCATATTCTGCCTCTTGCCGCTTATTGTTCTCGTGGGCAGTTGCTCCGAGCCTGAGGTGTATAAACCGCTTATCGAAATCTCGAATGCGAAACTTACCCGTCCGGCCGAAGACGTCCTGCGTATTACGCTGGACTATGAACTCGCCCCCGAGGAACGCCTGCCTTTACCTTACAAGGAAATCGTGGTTTCTCCGCTGGAGCCGCAGGTAAAGATTTTTGCCGCCCTAGAGGAATTCATCCTGTCGGTCGATACCGTCATCATTAAGATCGGCATTCCCCCTCAATCCGTTGATTGGCAGGAATTGAGCGACAAGGAAGAGTGTTGTGTGGTGTCGTTAAAAGGGCTGGTAGAAGAGGGTGGGTCATACGAGCGGATCAGCAATCATGTGCGCGTCCTGCCGCCGGGGCCACCCCAATAACCGCAGGCGTATATCACTCTACAGGAGGGAGTCATGGCAACCATCATTGACGCAGACGGACACCTGCTTGAGCCGCCGCGCGTGTGGGAAGAATATACCGAGCCGGCCTATCGGGCTCAGGTGATTCAGATTGCAAAGGATGCGGAAGGGGTAGACTGTCTTAAAATTAACGGCGAGTTACGGCGCGATCGTAATATGGCGATTGCCGCGGCCTGCACACCGGGTGGCATGTCAGACGCCCACCGGGCGCGCACGATGTCCTGGGACGAAATTGTCCCCGGCGGCTACGATCCGCACCAACGGATCAAAGACATGGACCTCGAAGGCATTGAGATCGCCTTCTTCTACCCGACGCTGTGGCTCATCTACGGCGATATCACCGATCCCCAGGTGGCGGCCGCGGCCTGTCGGGCCTATAACAACTGGCTCGCCGACTTCTGCAAAGCCTACCCGCAGCGTTTTTACGGCGTGGCACCGCTGCCCCTACAGGATGTCGAGACGGCCGTGATCGAAATGCACCGCGTTGTGAGAGAGCTGGGCATGCGTGCCGTCTTTGTGCGCCCCAATCCGTTCAATGGTCGCCGGCTCAACGACCCGGCCTATTATCCCCTCTGGCAAGCCGCCCAGGAACTCGACGTGCCGGTTGCCATTCATGGCAGTTTCGGCACCAAGATGCCGACCCTTGGCCAAGAGCGCTATAAGGACCCGTTCTTTTTCCATATGGTCTGTCATCCCTGGGAACAGCAGGGAGCCTGTATGGATATTATTTGTGGTGGCGTGCTCTCGCAGTTTCCCAGCCTCAAGGTCGCCTTTCTGGAGTCCGGGGTCGGTTGGCTCGGCTATTGGCTGGACCGGATGGACAGCCATTTTGACACCATGGGCCATTATGTCCCGTGGCTCAAAAAGCGACCGAGCGAGCACTTTCGCGAGCAGTGCTTTATCTCCATGGACCCGGACGAGAGCACGATGAGCAGTATTGCCGACTTGGGGCTTGAGGAGTGTGTCATTTGGGGGTCGGACTATCCCCACTTCGACTGCACCTTTCCCGGTGTGGTCGATGAAGTCAAAGCCTCGTGTGCAAAACTCCCGACCCACGCCCAGCAAAAAATCATCGGCGAGAACGCCAAGCGCTTATATAATCTCTAGGCATTGAAGGGGGACACTCCGTGGACTTGGCATATTCCAAAGAGGACGAGTCGTTTCGGAAAACGGTGCGGACCTGGCTCAAAGCCAACGTTCCGAAAAAAGACAAAACCCTGAGCGACCTGCCGCCCAACGATCCGCAGCGTATTCAACGTGCCAAGGACTGGCAGCGCCGGCTGTATGAGGCCGGCTATGTCGCTCTCGGCTGGCCACAAGCCTACGGCGGTCAGGGCGATACCGACATCATGCGCCAGACCATTGTGAATGAAGAGCTGGTCCTGGCGCGCGCGCCAGGTCTGATCGGTGCGTCCGGTTTGACCATGCTCGGCCCCACTCTGCTGCAAGTTGGCTCCGAGGAGCAGAAACAGCGTTATTTGCCCAAAGTCCTCAGCGCTGAAGAAATTTGGTGCCAGGGCTATTCTGAGCCCGGTTCGGGCTCGGACTTGGCCTCGCTGCGGACCAGAGCCGAGCTCGTTGGTGACGAATTCATCGTCAACGGCCAAAAGGTCTGGACCTCCGGAGCTCAGTTCTCGGACTGGATGTTCTGTTTGGTGCGGACCGACCCGGATGCGCCCAAGCATCGCGGCATCTCCTATATTCTGATTGATATGAAGACACCGGGGATCACCGTCCGTCCTCTCGTTCAAATGACCGGCGACGCCGGCTTTAACGAGGTTTTTTTTGAGGATGTGCGCGTCCCGCGGGAGAATCTGGTCGGCGAACTCAACCAGGGCTGGCTGGTCGCCAACGCCACCCTGTTTCATGAGCGTAATATGTTGGGCTCGACGACCCGCACCCAGCTCATGCTGCAAAATCTCATCCGCCTGGCCCGCAGCCATAGCCGATACGGCCGGCCCGCGGCGCAGGACCCGACCATCCGTCAGCAATTGGCCGACCTGACAACTCGGGTCGAGGCCATGAAATACCACTCTTTTCGGCAGCTCACGGATGCCACCAAAGGCAGGCAGCCCGGCATTGGCGCTATGGTGAACAAGCTGGTTGGAACCGAACTGAACCACGATATTTGTGCGCTAGCCCTCGAGATCATGAATTCCTACGCCCCGCTCAACCGGAGGGCCTCACACGTGATCGACAATGGCATCTGGCCGTATGAGTTTATGTTCACGCTGGGTCTCATTATTGGGGGCGGGACGTCTCAGATTCAGAAGAATATCATTAGCGAGCGTGGGCTTGGCATGCCCAAGTCGCGCTGACGTGCACTCCAGGGAATCATCATGGACTTTGGCTTATCGGAAGAACAAGACCTGCTCCAGCGCTCAGCCCGAGAATTTCTAGCACAAGAATGTTCCCCCCAGTTCGTGCGGGCACTCTTGGACGACGAGCACGGATTTTCCCCTGAATTGCACCGGAAAATGGCAGAGCTGGGTTGGACCGGCCTGCTCGTTCCGGAAAAATTCGGCGGGCTCGGGCTTGGGTTGCTCGATATGACCCTGCTGCTCGAAGAGATGGGCCGGGCCGTAGTGCCGGGCCCGTTTCTGTTTTCCTCCGCCTTGGCCACCTTCGCCCTGATGCGTGGTGGCAGCTCTGCTCAGAAAAAGGCCTGGTTACCCCGGCTCGCCTCAGGCGAAGCCGTCGGTACCCTGGCTTTCCTTGAAGCCAGCGACCGCCTGGATGCTGCCGGTATTAGCCTCAAGGCCAGGAAAAAACGTGACGGCTATATGCTGAGCGGCACCAAGATGTTCGTTCCGTTTGCCGCTGTTGCCGACGTTTTTGTCGTAGCCGTCCGCACCAGTGGAAAAGGCGAAAAAGGCATCAGTCTGGTGCTGGTCGAGCGAGACGCCCCTGGCCTGACCATACAACCGCTGGACATTTTTGATCGGACGCGAAGGGTGTATGAGGTGCAGTTCAAGAAGGTGCCAATCTCCAGCTTTCTGGGTAAAGAAGAAAAAGGCTGGAAACTGCTGGCCCAGCTTCAAGACCTGGCCTGTGTTGCCCTGTCTGCCGACAGTCTTGGAGGTGCCCAACAAGCGCTCGATATGGCCGTCGAGTACACCAAAGTCCGCGAGCAGTTTAACCGGCCGATTGCCTCCTTCCAAGCCCTCAAACACATGGCGGCCGAAATGGTGAGCGAGATCGAACCGGCCCGGTCTTTGGTCTGGTACGCCGCCTACGCGTTTGACACGCGCGCCAGCGATGCGTCTCGTGCGGCGTCCGTTGCCAAGGCGCGTCTGTCTGAGGTCTATACGCGTACGACCAACAAGGCGGTGCAGATGCACGGCGGGATCGGTTTTACCTGGGAGCACGATATGCACCTCTGGTTCAAGCGGGCCAAGTGGAACGAGTTCGCCTTTGGCGCTGCCGCCTATCACCGCGAGCGGGTCGCCCACTTTGATGGCTATTGATGGCCCTTATGGGAAGCCCATCGGAAAATGTGAGAGATTTTTTATGCCGCTCCGCTCGTTTAGTATGATATTGCTGCTGGGGAGTATCTTCTCGTTGGCATACGCCCAATCGGCAGCGCGCCTCCCGCTCGGTGCGGAGTGGCAGTCAACGCTGGCGCAAGTAGAACAATTACCCGGCCTTGAACGCGCAGCGGATGAAAGCCTGAAAGCCGCGGCCACCATCCGCTCGGGTCCCGAAATTGTGTTGTACGCTACCTGGCAAACGCGGACTGTGACCTTTCGGATTGACCGCAGTCTCGGTTTGTATGCGCTTGGCATCGAGTTAATACCCGAAGCTGTCCAGCATGCGCTTGAGACCGACGATACCGAACTCTCTGACCTGGAATACCGTGCTCCCGTGCGTTTGGCCGTGGTGAATAAATACGGGCGGCCGCAGGGCCTCACCACCCAGTGGGACGGCCTGGATATTCGCCCTCTCCCGGATTCGGGCTGGAAGCAATCCACTGTGATCGACTGGTCCTACGCCCTGTCTTGGTTGGTGTGGAAAAGTCAGGACACCCGCATTGCCGTCGGTGAACAAGAAGTCTGGTATGTCAGTCAGGCTTGGCTTGAGCAGCGCCGCCAGGCCCGGACCTTCCTCGAACAGCACGCTGTGGCCGTCCAGGATATTGATCTCGTCCGTCAAGCCGAGCGCCAACAGCGCCTCGACCATGCGCGGGCAGCTATCCCAACGCGGGCAGCCGAGTTGGAACCATTCCTATAGGACGCCGTTCGTGCACGGCAGTCCCAAACAGCACGAAAAACAGCGGGCCGCACACTGCCCCTGGGAACGGGGCTGTCTATACTCGCTCGTCTCTCAGTCAGCGGGCTGGCAGCAGTGTGAAAGAACGGCGCGGATATGAAGAACACCCCGGACCGGTCAGCGCCTCAGCGGAATTGAGGCGCTGCAATCAGGCAGGCTTACTCCTCTTTCCCTTCCTCTTCCTCAACCACATTCCACTGATCGGGAAGAGGCTGCGGGCCGGGTCGAATCCCGGCAATATCGGGATCCTCGTCTCCCTCAGCGCGAGGGTTCGCCGCTTTTCGGGCCTTGGCCTCGCGCCTGCGCTCCGCTTTCTCTTTTTGCTTTTGCTGACGGTACTGTTCCCGTTGGCGCTTGAGAAAACTGGTTGGTTTTGCTCTGCCTGGCATACCCCTACCACCGACGTTCGCGGCGCTCCCTGGGTCGGGCTTCGTTGACCGTCAGGGGTCGCCCCATAAACTCATAGTCATGAAAGCGCTCAACCGCCGCTCGGGCTTCCTCGTCGTTTTCCATTTCAATAAAGCCAAACCCGCGAGAGCGCCCGCTCTCCCTATCCGTAATAATATTCGCTGAGGCGACTGCCCCGATTTCGCCGAATAATGCTTCGAGATCAGCCGGGGTGGCGTCCCATGAGAGATTCCCAACAAATAACTTCATCACAACAATGGCCTCCTCTGGCAAGAAAATAAACACAACAACCCAGCAGCCATACGGCCGGGTAAGTGCATTACAAATCATATTCGGACAGGGTTCGATAGGGGTATCAGAATTTTTCCAGCACTCTCGTATCAGGGCCGTCATATTTGACCAACACCCAGCGCTACATTCTCTCAGGTCGGACCTTGCCAAATGGTAACGTATAGGTTACCTGGTGTTGATGATCGAGGCCAGGGAATACATTGACGCCAAAGGACGCAGTCCGTTTGCCAGGTGGTTCAATCGGCTGAATGCGCAAGCTGCGGCTAAGGTGGTGACAGCACTGGTCCGGATGGAGCAAGGAAATCTCTCCGGTGTCAGGGGTGTGGGTGCCGGGGTCCTCGAATGCCGGATAGACTTCGGCCCTGGCTACCGAGTCTATTTCGGCAAGGACGGTGATACCCTGGTCATTCTCCTAGGCGGCGGAACCAAGAAGCATCAACAACAGGATATCGAGACGGCCCGCGCCCTCTGGCGGGAATACAAACAGCGCAAGCGACAGGAGACTTAGCCATGTCCCTGACACGACACTTCAAGGAGACGATTCAGGCGCGTATTGAGCGTGATCCGGCCTTCCGCGAGGCACTACTCAAGGAGGGGGTCGAGTGCCTGCTATCGGGCGATGTGGAGACGGGTAAGGCGGTACTACGCGACTACATCAACGCGACTATCGGTTTTGAGGAACTGAGCGGGTTGACCGACAAGTCGCCCAAGAGCCTGATGCGCATGCTCGGTCCGCATGGCAACCCGCAAGCCCGGAACCTGTTCGAGATCATCGGCTGCCTCCAGGCACACGAAGGCTTGCAGCTCAAGGTCCAGGCGGTTCGTTAGCGGTTCGTTAGCGGTTCGTTAGCGGTCCGCATCAGAACCGCAATCGTATCTCGGATGGCCTCCGGCATCCACTGGTTCGATTAACGGTGGAGTATCCGCTTGAGCGCCTCGTCGCGTTCAGTATTAAAGCGCTGGGCGATATCCGCACCAGGAGCAAAGCCGTTAAAACCGTGATAGCCGCCCGGATAGACGTGTAGTTCGGTCGGCACTCCCGCCGCCAGCAGACGCTGGGCGTACTCGATGTTCTCGTCCAGGAACAGGTCGAGGTCACCCACCGGAATATAGGCCGGCGCTAAGCCCGTGAGGTCGCTGGCCCGCGCGGCCGCGGCATACGGTGACACGTCTGCTCCACCGGGTTCTCGTCCCAGGTAGGCGTGCCAACCCATACGATTGTTTTCCCGGGTCCACACAAAGGTATCGGATAACGTCTCGCTGGCAGGAGCGACGTTGCGGTCGTCAATCATGGGATAGATCAGTAGTTGAAAGGCTAACTCGACTTCGCCCCGATCGCGCGTCAACAGCGCCAGCCCTGCCGCCAGCCCCCCACCCGCACTCGCCCCACCAATGGCAATCCGGGCGGGCTCAACGCCGAGTTCGTCGGTGTGGGTGGCCAGCCACTTGAGCGCGGCATAACAATCCTCGACCGGAGCCGGGAAGGGATGCTCAGGAGCGAGCCGGTACTCAACCGAGACCACCACGCACTGCGCGACTTTGGCCAGATGGGTGGCCAGCAGGTCGTCCCGCTCGACGCTACCCAGCACATAGCCGCCACCGTGAATCCACAGTAGCGCCGGCAGCGTGTCAGGCCGATCCTCCGGCTGATAAATGCGGACGAACACCTCTCCGTCAGGTCCGGGCACCTGCCGGTCGGCGGTGGTGATGCCCGTGATGGGGGCTGCCTTGGCCATTTGTGCCGCAGCCAGCTCATCCATCGTGCGCCGAGTGGCCGGGATATCGTGCAGGTTAAGCCCGCCTCCGGTCAGGTGAAGAAAGGTTTCGAGCGGCGCGGCCAGCTCCGGGTCGAGTCGATCTGTCATGCTCATTGTGTTCCCCCTCTTTTTCGCGTTATCAGCTTGCGCAGAGTATAATTCAGGCCGGCTGAAACGCAAGTCAAACCGGTGCGGCGACCCTGGAGCCAGCAGGTTTCGCCTGGTATAGTCGCGCCCAACATGCTGAAGTGATCGGATCGTAAAGAGAAAGGACTACCTACTTATGGCTGTTTCTGTTCCGTTGGCGGGTGGGTGTGCCTGTGGGGCAATACGGTATTCGTGTACTGCCGCGCCAATGTTTACGTGGAAATGCCACTGCCGGGATTGTCAACGCTCCACCGGAGGCGGTGCGGCCGTGAATGTGGTTTTTTCCGCCTCGGCCGTGCAGTTTACCCAAGGCGCCCCCAAGGAGTATGTCTGCACGGGCACGAGCGGGGCCAAGACCCACCGGGGGTTCTGTGCCGAGTGCGGCTCCCCCGTCTCGGCCCGAGCCGATCTGATCCCGGAGATTCGCGGCATCAGTGCGGCCAGCCTGGACGACCCCAGCAAGCTGGAACTCGACGCCGACATCTGGACGGCAAGTGCCCAGCCGTGGGACGAGCTGTCTTCGACTCTGCCGCAGTTTGAGACGACGCCCACCCCGGAGGAACTCCAGGAACTCGCCGCGCATTAAGGTGCCCAGTGTCTGGGTCTACAGTGGTGATCCGCTCGGCAGCCCGACCAGAGTGCGGCCATACGCTTCCAGCCCGGCCTCATAGTGGAGGGCGATATGTTGGCTGACCGCATGCAGGTCGCGCCAAATGCGCTGGACCGGATGCTGAAGATACAGGGAGCGGCCGCCGCTCAGCTCAAACAGCCGATCAACCACGCGGGCGGACTGCCGCACGATGTAGCTGCGCCAGGCATAATACTTGGCCCGCTCCTGGGCGCTCGGGACGCGGCCCGGCTGTCCATACTCCGTCACGAGTTCTTCCGTGTTCTGCATCATCAGCCCTTCCAGCGCCTCGATCGTGGTGGCGGCTTCGGCCAAAGCGATATGGGCACTGGCCGTGCCGGGCAGGGGGGTCTCGCCTGGGCCGTAGACGGGGGTGCGGGTTCGCGTCCACTCCTGAAAATGGGTAATGGCCGAGCGGGCCGAGCCGATGGCCGTCGGCAGCAGCGAGACGCCCAGGGTGGGGATAAAGGGGAGCTGATACAAGGCGTTCGGATGCAGTTGTTGTCCAGGCGACGTCCCGGTCCGTTCTGCCCGCTCTAACCAGTAGACCCGGTGGTGGGGTACAAAGGCGTTCTCAACCACGACCGTATTACTATCGCTGCCCTGCAGGCCGACGACATGCCAGCGGTCGTCGAGCCGATAATCCGTCTTGGGAACGAACATCATCGTCCACTCGGCTGGTGCGTCCGGCTGGGGCGGCACCCGAGCCCCGACCGCGACCCAATCGCTACACCACAAGCCGCTTAAAAAACTCCATTGGCCGTCGAGCTGGTATCCGCCCGAGACCTCTTGAGCAGACCCCGTGGGGGCGAAGGAGTCGGCCATCAGTACGCTCGAATCTTTCCCCCAGAGTTCCTCTTGCAGTTCCGGTTCAACGTAGCTGATCCAGAAGTTGTGGATGCCGAGAATACAGTACACCCAGCCGGTTGAGGTATCGCCCTTGGCAATCTCGGTCGCGACCCGTAAGAAAGTGCGCAAATCTCGCTCATAGCCGCCCCAGTGGGCGGGCTGGAGGACACGCAGCAATTCGGAGTCCTTCAGCGCCTGCATCAGCCCATCGGGCAGGCGGCGCTGCTGTTCGATGGCTGGCGCTTGCTCAGCCGCCAGCCGGGCGATCTCGCGGGCGCGCTCAAGCAGAGTGTCCGTGGTCGGAGCGGTCCGGGAATTGTCGCGCATGGCTTCCCCCTTTGCGTTTGCGAACCCAACGTCCCAGACAAACAGGACGGGTTGCGCTTACTCCTGCCTGGTGAAGACGAAGTGCTCGTCCATCTGCTGCCGGGCGTCCTGCATGAAGTGCACATAGCGGTGGAAGCCGCCGTTGTAGTTGCCGTCCTGTCGGCGGTTGGACTCGCCCTCGAAGTTGTAGTAGCCGGGCGTACAGTCCCGGTTGCGGCTGGTCTTACCCCGGTGCTTAATGACTTCCTGGACCCACCACTCCTCGGCCTCGGGAGTCGGGTCTATCGACCGATAGCCGTTGCGGCGGACATAGTCGATGCAGGCCGCGATATGATCGCCCTCGGTGTTGAGAATATCCGTCAGATTGAATTGGAACGAAGACTGATAGCCGCCCATGATGAACAGATTCGGGTAGCCCTGCGTATGCAGACCGAACAGGGTACGGATGCCGCTGCTGTATTTCTCGGTCAGGTCGCGCCCGCCCACGCCCGTGATCCGGTTGTAAATCCCGGTCTTCTGGACCTCAAAGCCGGTGGCATAGATGAGCAGGTCGAGCGCGTACTGTGTGCCCTCAAACACCGGTCCCTTTGCAGTGATCTCGGTGATGCCCTTGCCGTGCGTATCGACCAGATGCACGTTGGGCCGGTTGAAGGTCGGCAAGTAGTCGTTGTGGAAGCACGGGCGCTTACACATGAACATATACCACGGCTTGAGTGCCTCGGCGGTCGCCCGATCTTGCACGGTCTCGTCGATGCGCTGGTGAATGCGCAGCATGTAGTCGATATTGGCGTTTTCCTGCCGGCGGATAATCTCCTCGCGGGGGAGAGCGGCGCGCTGGGCCTTCTGCTCCTCGGTCAACTGGGGGTCCATGATTTTGCGCATCATGTTCCGCCGCTCGGTCTGCCAGCCGGGTTTCAGTTGCTGCGCCCAGTTGGGGTCGGTCGGATGATCGTCGCGGATGTCAATTGAGGATGGGGTACGTTGGAACACGTATAATTCCCTAGCTGCTTCTCCCAAGCCGGGAACCGCCTGGACCGCGGTCGCCCCGGTGCCGATGACCTTATACGAAATCCCGCGGGGCGCCCTCGGCCCGGAACTCACCAAGGACTACGACCAGCGGACGCAACTGGTCGGCTGGAGTACCTCCTACGGCTGGTTCGGAGGAGCCGGGTTTGCCTGGTTGACGTTGGCTTTTTTGTTGCCGGAGACGGCCGAGTATCAGGGCTCGCGGGCCTATCTGAACCCGGACGGCTATCGGGACATGGCCTGGATAGGGGGCGTGATCATTTTTGCGACCGGCATGATCTCAACGCTCGGCCTGCACCGGCATATTCCTGCCCTGCACGTTCCCGAGGACGACTCTGCCGCGGGGTTCAGCCTGCGTAAGCTCGGCCAGGAAATCGTCGAGACGCTGTCGAACCGGTCGTGGTTGATGCTGTTCGCCGCGGGGCTGGTCTTCGCGTTATACGTCGGTCTGCACAGCAATACGGACCGCTATTATGACTTGTACTTCTGGCAGTGGACGCCGGAGCACGTCCAGGTCTTTCCGGTTGTTCATATGTTTATTGCTATCAGTTGCGGGCTGCTGGCCTATCCGCTGACGCGCGGACGGGACAAGAAGCGAACCGCCATCGGCCTGTTTCTGCTGTCGGCCACACCGGGACCGCTGCCGGTCGTACTGCGGCTGCTCGATCCGCTGGTGTCTGTCGCGTTGTTTCCGGCCAACGGAACCGACGTGTTGTGGTGGTTGCTGCTTCTGCACAGCGCATTTGTGGTGTCACTGGTGGTGACGGGTTTTATTCTGGTCGGCTCCATGACCGCGGATATTGTTGAGGAAAGCCAGCGCCAGACCGGTCGTCGGAGCGAGGGGCTGTTGACCACGGGACCGGCCCTGGCCCAGAAGATGGTCAGCGCCGGCGGCGTGCTCATCGTGGGGCTACTACTGTCGGCCTTCGGCTTCTCGGTCCCCAATCCGAGCGTGGAGGCCATGCAGGAGCCGATACGCAATCTGGCTATTTTTCATGTCGCCCTCAGCCTGAGCCTGCCCTGGGCTTCAATCTATCTGGTCGGCAAATACACCATCACCCGACACGGACACGGGCAGGACATCCGCAGCCTCGGCTACGCCGAAGCGGAAGAGGCGTGACTCACACGCCCGCTTCGTCTCGAAAGAAATTGCTCATTCGCGCGTTGCCTCGTATAGTCACGGTATGGACGCGCAGACAATCGAGCGGTGGAAAGACAGCGTCGCCTTCGAGCGCAGTAGAACCGCAGCGCCGGATGGATTTCCAGCCATGCCCGACATTCCCGGCGGGCGCTACTGGGAGCCGGAGTTTTTCGTCCTGGAACGCGAGGCTCTGTTCAAGCGTGGCTGGGTCTATGTCGGCCATACGGACCAGCTACCCGAGCCCGGCAGCTTCATCGTCTGGCGCCGGACCGGCACTCCTATCCTGGTGATCCGCGGCACCGACGGCCAGATTCGGACCTTCTATAATACCTGCCGCCACCGGGGTGCCCCGGTGATGCAACAGGAGGCAGGCAAGACCGGCCGTCACTTCAGTTGCGGCTATCACGGCTGGACGTATGACACGACCGGAGCCCTCACCGCCGTCACCGACCCGCGCGACTGGGTCAATCTGAACCTGTCCTGTCGTAGCCTGGTGCCCGTACGGTGCGACTTGCTGGGCAACTGGATTTACGTGTGTGAAGACGCCGATACGCCGTCTCTGGAGCACTTTCTTGAGCCGATTGCGCGCTATTTTCGCCATCTGCCCCTGCATGATTTACGGCTCCTCCACCCGCGCAGCGGCGCGGGGCGGGGCCATTACAAAGGCGGGGTGGGAAACTTTCTTGAGGGGGATTAATTCCCCGTTTTTGCACCTGCATGATTTACGGCTCGTCCACCGGCGCAGCGTCGAGGTGCGGGGCAATTACAAGGTCGTGCTGGAAAACTTTCTGGAGGCGTATCACTTCCGGTTATTGCACCGTCACACCACCGACCGCATCTTCGACAACCTGGGGACCAGCGTACATCTGTGGGAGCACGGCCACTCGATGATGCTCTCGCCCAACCGGCGTCCGGATTGGGTTGATCCCGGAACTATAGGCATGCCCGAGATGGCCACGGCCACGACCATCGAGCGGAATCATAATCCGAGTTACCTCGTATTTCCGAATATGATTGTACCGATCTCGCCGACCGGCATTCCGGCCGTTGCCTTCTGGCCGCAGAGCGTGGACCGCACCATCCTGGATGTCATCTGGTTCGCCCCGGACTGGGGCGGTGGCGAGCGCCCTCCGTTGTGGGAGACGCGCATTGCGAATTTTGATCGGATCGTTGACGAAGACATCGCCTTTGTGGAGCCGATCCAGGAGTCGATCACCTCACCGGGGTTCTGTGGGGTTCCGCTCAACTATCAGGAGCGGCGCATTTATCACTGGCACGCAGAGTTGGACCGCCGTATTGGCGTGGAGCGCGTCCCCGAACATCTGCGCGTCCCGTCCGTCCTTGATGACTGGGTTGAGCGGGACTGAGGGCGCCGCCGTTCAGGCCGTAATGCCATAGAAGCGCAGGGCGTTCGTTCCCAGGACCTTCTGCTGGTCGGCTTGGGGTAAGGGCGCGAGGCGTTCCTTGAGTTCGGCCGCCACCCCGTAGTTGGAGTCGATATGGGGATAGTCCGAGGCCCAGACAAAATAGTCGGCTCCAATATGCTCGATAATTCGGGCGGTCAGGGTTTCGTCGGGGTCGGCCGAGACCAGGCATTGACGATAGAAGTACTCGCTGGGTTTCAGCTTGAGCACGGACCGCCCCGCCAGGGGTTCGTATTTATGGTCCATCCGGTCCAGCCACGCCGAAATCCAGTTGGCGCCGCACTCCAGGACTGTACACTTGAGTCGCGGGTATAACTCGAACATGCCCAGGGAAATCATCTGGGTAAAGGCCGCCATGACATCAATGGCCAGAAAGGCGAAGTTGAACAGGCCGAAATCGCCCTCGCCCTGAATCCAGTCGCGCCACGACGGCTCGTCGCGCAGGACGACATGAAAGCCGACCGGCATCTCCAGGTCCTGAACGGTTTCCCAGAAGCGGACAAAGGCGGGGTCGTTGAAGTGCTTCCAGCCGCGCGCCACCATATCCGGCGACAGAAACACCCCCACGCAGCCCTGCTCTTTTGCCCACACCACTTCGTCAGCCGCGCCGGCCGGGTCAATCAGGGAGATATGCGCGACCGGATACAGCCGCTTTTTATTCTCGCTACAGAAATCGATGATCCAGCGGTTGTAGGCCCTGGTGTAGGCGGTAGCGAGTTTCGGATCGGTGACCCAGCCCTCCCAGGCGATGCCGACGGTGGGGTAGAGGAGAGAGATATCAATGCCCTCACTGTCCATGACCCTGAGCCGCGGGACCGGGTCATAGCTGCCCGGCGGACAGCCATCGGCATAGGTACGCTGGCCTGGGGTGAAAAAGGCTTCGGCCTCTTCGGGGTCCGAGCCCACCCCACCCAGCGCGCCCAGCGCGCCGCGAATGACGTTCAGGGGCTTATTGTCGAACATGAGGACTTCCCAGCCGTTGTCGTCATGTTCGAGGCGCACGGCCCGATCTCGATATTGAGGGTCGATATACTTCTGCCAGGTATCGAGTGGATCCAGCACGTGCCCGTCGGCATCTACAACCGGACCCAGACTTTCCGTCGCCATACAGCACCTCCTGTGGGTGATGTTCTCCTTTACTGCCCCGCGCCTAAGGCTGTCAAGAAACCGGTCTCTCCGACCTGCGTACTGATCTCCTTCCCCATTACTTGACAGTCTCTGAGCAACTGGTTAGGTGGCATCCTTGCGATGACTGCTCTCAGCCGGCCGGTCCGGGCAGGGTGCTCGGACGAGAGGGCCACCCGGGTCTGTCACCGGCTGCAATGCAAACTGATCGCTGACCACAGGAGGTTCTGATCGTGACCCAGCACTATGACGCGATTGTTATCGGCGCCGGCGTGTCCGGCCTGTATGCGCTGTATAAACTCCGCGAGCTCGGCCTCTCGGCACGGGTGTTCGAGGCCGGCACCGATATCGGCGGCACCTGGTACTGGAATCGCTACCCAGGCGCCCGTTTCGACTCCGAGAGCTATTCCTACCAATACTCCTTTTCCCAGGAACTGATCGACGAATGGGAGTGGAGCGAGCACTTCTCGGGCCAACCGGAAGTGGAGCGATATCTGCATTTTGTTGCGGACAAATTCGATCTGAAGCGTGACATCGAGTGCAACGCCCGCGTTGTGACCGTCGTCTACGACGAAACAGACAAGCACTGGGAGATTACGACCCACAACGGTGTGCGGGCTCGGGCGCGCTACATGATCTGCGCTACCGGGCTGCTGTCGGCCCACCAGTTTCCGGACTATAAGGGCGTTGAAGACTTTGCGGGACGGTCGCTGCACAGCGCCCGCTGGCCGAAAGAACCGGTCGATTTCACGGGCAAGCGCATCGGCATCATCGGTACCGGCCCGACCGGTGTCCAGATCATTCAGACCATCGCCCCCGAGTGCGAACAGCTGACGGTTTTTCAGCGCACCGCGAATTGGTGCACCCCGCTCCGCAATCGCCCGATTACCGCAGCGGAGCAACGGGAATTCAAAAAGAACGCGGACGAGATTTTCGCCCTGTGCAAACGTACCTGGGCTGGCTTCATCCACGAACCGGACACGCGCGCCGCGCTGGACGTGCCAAAAGAGGAGCGCCTGGCCCGCTATCAGGAATTGTACGACCGCGGCGGGTTCGCGCTGTGGCTGGGCAATTACAGCGACTCCTTTATGTCACAGCAAACCGCGGATGAGGTCGCCGCGTTCCTGGCCAACAAGATTCGCGAACGCGTCACCGATCCGGTGCTGGCCAAAAAGCTGATCCCGAAGCACACCTTCGGCACCAAGCGCTGTCCGGGCGAGAAGAATTACTACGAGACCTTCAACCGTGACAATGTCAGCCTGGTTGATCTGCGCGAAACGCCGATCACGAAGATCACTCCTACCGGAGTCGCAACCGGTAGTGCCTTGCACGAACTCGACGTGATTATTTATGCCACCGGCTTTCATAGCGTGACCGGCGAGCTGCTGCGGATGGATATCCGTGGCCAACACGGGCGTAGCCTGCAAGAGCACTGGTCCGACGGGCCACGCACCAACCTGGGCGTGCAGTTCTCGGGCTTCCCGAATCTGTGGGCGATCATGGGACCGCACAACCCGGCGGTGTTCTGCAATATCACCCGCTGTGCCGAGAGCAACGTCGAGTGGATTGTCGACTGCATCCGTTATATGCGCGAGCACGGGTTCGAGACCATGACCACAACCGCCGCGGCCGAAGACGCCTGGACCCAACGCTGCTATGACTCGGCCCAAGGGCTGCTCATCAATGAGATGCAGGATTCGTGGTTCTTCGGCAGTACCAATCCCGAGAACGTGCGCGGCCGCTTCCTCCTATTTGCCGGCGGCGTGCCGCTCTACCGGGAGATATTCGCTGACGTTGCGGCCAAGGGCTACGAAGGCTTCGAATTGCGCTAAAGCGTCCCGGCGTGACGGGCAGAGTTGTTGCTCGATCCGAAGTCACGGCCTGACACGGGAGGGGTAATGAAAAACATAATCGGAGTCCTGGCCGGACTCGTCCTGCTGCTCGGGCATGTCCTGCCCGCCCGCTCCGCCATGTACGATATGGTAACCGTCAAGCTCCAGGAAGGCTGTACCCTGGACCAATTATCAAAAATTGTGGACGACGTAGCGGCCTATGCCAAAGACAACGGCGGCGGGACGTATGAATTGCTCGCCCCCCTTCACAGCTCCCAGCAGGGTGTCTTTATCGTCCTTGAGCGCTTCCCTAATGCAACCGCGTTTGGTACGTGGACGGATCATTTCGGAGGGCAACCGGACGACAGTGTTGCAGGTAAAATCCGCACGCGGGCGTATGAATGTGTCACCATCGTGAACCATACGAGCGCACTCTCGGTACAATAATAATCGCCTGCCTCCGCTCAGAGAAAGAGACAAATAGAGAAAGAGACAAGTATGGCGGAACAGCGGATATTTACTGAACGCGACGACCGCTTTCACTCTGACGAGATGGTCGGGGACTGGTGGTCAACGGAGACGGCCTGGTTTTCATTCGCTCACCCGGAGCGGCGCCTGGGCGGCTGGTTGTATACGCTGGCGCGGCCCAATATCGGCACGGTCGCGGGCGGGGCCTGGGTCTGGGACGACTCGGCCCATCTACCCTGGGAAGTGCTCTATTCCGCAAACTACACCGCCCTGGAACTCCCGCGCGATCAAGACCTGCACGATATCAGCCTGCCGACTGGGGTTTCGATCCGAGTGATCGAACCGTGCATGTCCTATGCGCTGGGCTATAGCGATGCATCGCGTTTGCAGGCCGCGCTGCGTTTTGAGGGCGTGATGCCGCCCGAGCCGCTGACCAGCACGGGTTCGACCTTTGGGCGCTCGCACCATTTCGATCAGATCGGACGGGTGAGCGGAGAAATCATTCTGCACGGTGAAACGATCCCGATCGATTGTCTGGCCGTGCGCGACCGCACCTGGGGACGGCGGCGGGAGGACCGCCCGCGTCAGGCGGCCTATGTCACCGGGGTAGCCACGGCGCAGCACGGCTTTCTCGCCGTCACCAACGTGGAGGAAGACCGAAATCCGGTCGCGTATGGCTTTCTCCACCGCGATGGGCGGACGCGACCCCTGACGCAGGGCGAGCGCCGGGTTGAGAGAGATGGGAGTAACGGCTGGATCACCCGCGTCGAGATTCAGGCGCGGGATGCAGAGGGACGCGAACTGTTGGCCGTTGGGACACCATTGAGTCGGATCGTGATCAATCGTCACACCTTTATCGATGTCAACAGCCTGATTCAGTGGGATATCAATGGCGAGGGCGGGCATGGAGAAGACCAGGACATGTGGCCGGTGCATCGTTGGTCTCGTATGCGTCGCACCGCTCGGCCTGCAAACGGAGGGGGGGCCTGATGGCGGACTACGTGCAACTGGCTCCAGACGAACTCTTGGAACGCATCGCCCGCACGCTCAAAAAAGAGATCGGCCCGGCGGTTGAAGCCGCCTACCCCAAGACGCAAGCCTTCATGGCGGCGGTGGTATTGCAAAAACTTGCCGGTCAACTGCGCCTCGCCGACGACCACGCCGCGGCGAGTCAGCGCGACCTGCAAGAGCTTACCGAAGAACTCAGCCAGCTCGCTGCCTCGAATGCCATCCCAGCGCCCCTTGCCGAGGCGCTTCGGACGCTCCGCCACGACCTCGATGCGGCGAGTGTGTCACGTCTGATTGAAACCCTATATGCAACCCGGTCCGAACTGGGCGAGGAGCGCTTTAACAGCCTCATCCGTCGCGTGCGCACCCGGCTGCGCGCCCGCGTTGACCGCGAGATGGTGTACGCCGCATGACACAACAGGCCCCTGACGATCAGGCTATGGCGGAACGCATCCGCCAATATATTGAGACACAGCTACCGGACGCCTCGGACCTGCGCCTCGAAGCAATGGAGCGCATTGCCGTGGGCTGGTCGCATGAAACCTGGCTGTTTGACGCGCATTGGACCGAGGGCGGCGTCTCAAAAACACGGGGCCTGTGCCTGCGGCGCGATCCCGGCAATGCCCTGCTGCGGCATTTCTCCGATCTCGGGGTGCAGTTTCAGGTTCTGCGGAGTCTGGAGGCCACGCCCCTCCCCACTCCCAAACCGTACTGGTACGAGAGCGATACCAGCATTCTCGGCAAACCCTTCCTGGTGATGGAGAAAGTTGCCGGGACCTGTCCCAGCCCGTGGGGTTCGGCCGGTCGGCGCTTTTACGCCGAGGCGGCCGCGCGCGGTACGCTGCCGAAAAGTTTTACCGCCGCGCTGGCCAGCCTGCACAGCATTGATTGGGAAGCGGCGGGTCTGTCCTTCCTGGGTGTCCCCGAGTCAGATAACGACTTTGCGCTGCGTGAAGTCCAAAAATGGTGCGAGCTGGTAGAAATCTCTCAGCAGGAACCGCATCCCATCCTGATAGACCTGATCGGTTGGCTCAAGGCCAACGCGCCGGAAACCAAGCGCCTGACCCTGGTTCACGGTGCCTATCGAACCGGCAACCTGTTAATCGACAACGATCAAATATCGGCGGTGCTCGACTGGGAGCTGCAAGTCATCGGAGACCCGATGTACGACGTGGCCTATGTCCTGACCGACCTCAACCGTGAGGGCAGCGCGTTATTGTCTCACCTCGTTGAGCGGGATGCTTTTTTCCGGGAGTATGAGCAAGCCACCGGAATCGAGATCGACGAAAAGGTCTGCCAGTACTACGGCATGCTGTATCAGTTGCGCTCAGCCGCTTTCTGGATGAGTGCGGCGGGTTTATACGCTTCGGGCCAGAGCGACGACATTCGCCTGGCGCGCACGGCTTGGTCCGTCCCTTTTGTCCTGGAAGGCGCCGCGCGGGCGTTGGGCTATTAGGCGGGGCGGATGTGAAACCCGCTCCCACCGCTTAATGGCCAATCGGACAGAAAGACACGTCCCCGACCTGCGTCTGGGTGTCATCATCCACGTCTGTCCGAAACGTGGCGTGCACCCGGTTGACGAATGCGGCCAAGGCCACGGTCATGCACAACTCCAGCAGTTCCTTACGCGGGAAGCGCGCCTCAAGCTCCGCGTACAGGGCATCATCCACCCGATTCTCCTGAGTCAATACCTCCGCGTAACGCAGCACCAGGCGGTCCGTGGCGTCAAACAGCGGTGTGGTTTCCCAGTCCGCCATGGCCGCCATCTCCGCATCCGTCAGTCCGACGCTCCGACCGAGCATCACATGTGTCGGCACTCAGTAGTGACAGGAATTGAGCTGCGAAGCGCGCAGGTAGGCGAGCTCGCGGTGGCGCGGCGCGAGGTGTGGATCATGATACAGCGCCGAGCCAATAGCGGTCAGCCCGGCCAGAAGATCGGCATGGTTGCCAAACAGCTTCATCACATTCAGCACCGGCAGATTGGGTCCTGCAAAACGCTCATACAGGGCGCGGACTTCCGGCGCGGCGTGTTCGGGCTCAACAAGGGGGATACGTGACATACGACCTCCGGGAAAACAGGGGGTTCTGTACTCGGCCCTGTGGTCAGACCGGCAATTTGGTCAGGATCTGAAGCGTCTCGTCCTCAACGATTTCCTCGATGACCGGCACCCATTTCTGCCATTCCGGGTCTTGGGCGGCTTTGTCCAGGGTGGACTGAACCGCGTTCGCATCCGGCAGCTCCCAGACATCGACCACGGTGTTCATCCGGCCAATCGAATTGAAATAACTGCCCAGCAGTTTCCAACCACCCAGCCGGCCCAGCACGGGTGTCACGCCTTGCAGCAACTCGGTAAATTGACCGACGCTGCCCGATTTCAGCTTCACGCTCGCAAACAAATAGACCATACGCATCCCTCCTCTATGAATTGAATGCCGGGAGCGTAACCAGCAGAGAAGCGTTGGTCAAGCGAGGCAGGAAGGCGGGATATGGCCTGCGCTGACTGCTGCTGATGGGTTCGGCAACGATGCGCGTGCTACACGAAACTCAATGACCAATCGGACAAAACGCCGCGTCACCAACCTGGACACGGATGTCATCATCCACATCTGGGCTGGTGACGCATACCCCCTCGCTGCTCTGCTCAGTTACGCAGCCGCGTTCGTCCCGTTCAACAGATCGTTCGCTTCCAGCAACCACTGGCCGCTGGACATCTCATCTTGGACCATTGAGCGCAGCAACTCTTTGGTCTGCTGATCATCTTCAATCTGGTCAATCACGTCAGTGATAAATTTCAGCGCCTTGGGAAGATCTGGAATTTGATCGGCAAGGTATTGGAGCTTTTCGGCATCCGTCTTGTCTGTGGCGGCGTACACGGCCATTTCTTTTTGGCGCTGTTCGGTCGGCACCGCGCACTGCACGCTCCCACCGATTTCCTTCAGCCGCGCTTCCAGCAACCGGGCATGGAAGGCTTCGCGCTGCTGAATCGTACGCAAGCCACCTTTGACACACTCCTCCATACTCACATCATTCCAACCGCCCAGATATTCCGACGCAAAGTTCTCGGCACAGCGATATTCATCCAGAAAAGCGACCAGCATCTCGCGTTCGCTGGTGTATGATTTTCCGTTAAAGACGTACTCGCCCGCGCCATTGTCATTCCGAAGTTCGCTCATCTCTGATTCAAACAGTTCATCTGAGATGATTCCCTTCCGATACGCCTTGAGTAGTTGTTTGACCTCAAAGTCGTGATTTGCTGCCATATTCATCTCCTCTCTCTATTGGGAATGTTTATTACCCATTAAAAAACAGCTTCAGATTTTCATCAGGAGCTCGATGAGCTGCTGACATTCTTTGGGGAACAATCGGATATTATGTCCGATGATTTTTTCGTCCGCCTGCTGATGGAGTTTTCGTCCCCTTTCTGTAAGCGAGACATACACCACACGCTGATCGTCCTTCAACCCTTCTTTTTTCACCAGCCTCTTCTCCACAAAATTGTCAATGTCTTGGGCAGTACAGCCAATGAGTACCGCCGCTTTATCACGGGCCAGAAAGTTTGCGTCGTAGACTTGTTGTTTGTTCGCCACGGGGTCCTTAGAGACTTCCAGTTCTTATTATGAATTTCCGGCTTCAGCAGCTAGCGGAGATTTAGGCTGCCATGAATGCCGGCGGAGCAGCCGCCTCTGTGTCAAACAGCGGATCATCACCAAGCTTACGGAGTTCCGGCATAACCTCTTTGGCAAAGAGGCGCATGATGGCCTGCGCCAGCGTCAAAAGGCATGCCCCCGAACTTGAATGCATTGACGCTGGCGCAGCATTGCGACTGTTCGTAGATATGTTTGATGCGGTCGTAGCACTGCTGCGGCGTGCCATAGACTTGGAGTTCCATGAAAAAGTTAGTCAGGCCATCTGCACCTTACCAAAGAAGTAGAGTCACTCGTTTTCGCAATAGTGATACACGTTCGCGTGGAGAATGAGGCTTCCATAACTTGACAATAATCGAGCCACGCAGAAAGATGCACGCGGCAGCAGACTTGGGCAACCCATCTCCAGATGGGATTGCATGAATGACCCGCTCCCGCTATGAGCCAGCGGGGCGATAGATATATCCAGTATGGACTACGACCAATAAAGGGGACCTTACTATGAAGCTCGCGCTGTATCTGCCGAATCTCCGAGACAAGATCACGGTCAGCGAAATCGTAGACCTGACACGTGAAGCGGAGGACCTTGCATTCGACTCGGTGTGGTCACTGGACCGTATCGTGGTACCCGAAGCCTCAGACCGCCAGGAACTCGAAAAGTCGTTTGGTTTCATGTCGGAATTTCCGAAGGCGCTACCAGTGAGTGCGCGGGCGGAGTTCCTGCATGGCATGCCGCTCATTCCGTATCTGGCGGCCATTACCAAGCGCGTGCGGCTGGGGGTCAGTATCATTGTCACGCCCTATCGTGCTCCCGGCGTGTTGGCCGCAGAACTCGCGACCTGGGATCACCTCTCGGGCGGGCGTCTGAACGTCGGCGTCGGCTCGGGCTGGATGCCAGAGGAGTTCGCCGCGTCAAGCGCCGCTCATATTTATAAGAAACGCAACAAGCATGTGAGAGAAACGATCGAGGTGATGCAGGGGATCTGGACCAACGAGGTGTTTGAGTACCACGGAGAATTCGCCGACTTTCCAAAATGTGGCTTTGGCGTGAAGCCCGTCCAAAAGCCACGGCCGCCGATGTTTTTTGGAGGCTTAGGCCGGCCCGATCTCGCGGCAGCGCGCGTTGCCAAGTATGGCCTTGAAGGCTGGATTGGGATTATGGACACCCCGGAAGCGATCGCTGCCTGGCGGACCGCCATCAAGGACGAGCTGGAGAAGCTCGGCAACGCGCATAGCATCGACGACATCGAAATTTCGAGCATGCTGCCGTTTGAGATTACCCGCGACAAAACGGATCAGACGCCACGGGGCAAGCTGACGCCAACGCTGGTCGGCACGGCCGAGCAGATCACGGACAATCTCAAACGGTATCGGGATGCCGGGCTGACGATGCCCCTCCTGTGGCCGCCGTTCAGTGGGACGCCAACCGTCAAGACCATCGGGGATATGCGGAGGCTCGTGCACGACATTCTCCCCAAGGTCTAGGACCGGTGCGGCGGGCCTGTATTGTCAAGTTGTGAGCCTTTAGAGAACGAGGCTTGGACCGCCGTTCTTGCCCCAGTGTTCGTTGTCGTAATACTCGCGCCATTCGTAAATCTTGCCGTCCTCGGTCAGCTCGAACATGCCGCACACCGGGAGTTGGAGCTGCCAGGTGCCGCTGCCGTCCCAGTCCCATTGATCCAGGCGCTCGGTGATGACCCGGTCGCCAGAGCCGAAGACGTTGAGCAGCTTAAACTCGGCGCGTTTGGCCGGGGCGAAGATCGAGGCGATCATCTTGCGCACATTGGCCTTGCCGCGAATCGCCTCCAGCGGCTGGTTGAGATAGCACATATCGTCGGTGACCTGGGCCATACAGGCGTCGACATCGAGATCGTCCCAGCCCTTGAGAAAGGCGCGGACCACGCCTTCGTTGCGGGCGATTTTCCAATTCGTATCGGTGCTCATAAGCGTTTCCTTTCTGGGTCGTATAGCGGCCGCGGGCGGTCAGTCGAGATGCAGGGTCGGACCGCCGTTCTCGAACCACATCCGGTTGTCGAAATAATCCCGCCAGCCACAGATCTTGCCGGCTTCGTTGACATCGAACATGCCGATGCAGGGTAGCTTGAGTCCCCAGCCATTGCCGTCGAAGTCCCAGCAGTCGAGCCGTTCGGTAACGACCGTATTGCCGTACCCGAAGCAGTTGCGCAGCTCCCAGTGCACCCGGTGCGAGAGCTTCATGATGCCTGCGACAATCTTGCGGACATCCTGCTGGCCGACCACCGGTTCGATCGGTTGGTTGATATAAACGATATCGTCTGACAGACAGGCCATGGCCACGTCCGGGTCAACCGCCCGCCAGGCGTCGATGAACAAGTGCACTTTGTGAACGTTGCGCTCAACGATTTCATCCTGAGTCATAGGGCCTCCGTTGTGATTTTTTGTGATTCTGACATCCCGACTATCCGGCAATCTTCTTGATAATTCGGACTATCTAGCGCCCAGCGAGAGAATGGTCAATTGCGCATGTGCCCAGAACCGGAACCGGCCTGAAGCCGCTCAACGGCAGCGCTCCCGAACCCGTCTCGGACCGCGCTGCGCTCGCCGTGTAGGAACGCCCCTACCGATGCATGGACCGATCGTTTAGACCATTATCCAAAAGGCGGTCGCTTCTCGCATGCGGCCGCTCTTTCAGGCCGTGGCCGTCACCCGTTCGTTGATGGCCCGCACCGCCGCATGAGCGGCCAAAGCGGCCCCCTCCTGCCAGCCGGGCAGGGCGCTCAACTGATCACCCGCAAAATAAATCGCCCCATCGGGCTCGCGCAGACGCGCGGGTGCCTGATAGCTGGTGGGCCAGCCGCCCCGCTGGAAGCGCACCTTGGCCCAGGCCCGGCTGACCCCCGCTTCTATCTCTGCCTCGTAGCCGGGATGGAGGGCCTCGCCCTCGGCGATAGCGGTCTGTAAACGCTCGGCCGGGCTCATGGCCGCGTATCGCAGGCCGGGCTCGTCATCCCAGATATAGGCCCCCATGATGATCCCCTTGGCCCGCTGATAGCCGTAGGGCGGATACCAGATCTGCGTAATATCCTGGTCGGTCCAGGATATTACGCCATAGATACCGTGATCTTCCTCCCAGAAACGCCGACGGGCCTGGAAACCGATTTTGACTGCATTGCTGAACTCTATCGACTCAATCGCGGCTTGTGTATCGGCTGAGAAGTCGTTGGAAATGTCCTTCAGGACGGGCGCAGGAATAGTGCAGATAGCAAAGTCCGCATCCAGGATGCTCAGACCGCGCCGACGCCGACGTCGATACACAATGCGAACGCCGTCAGCTGTCTTCCGAATCTCCTTTACGATGCTCCGATACCGGGTCAGATGCTCCAGACGCTCCTCGAAGGCATCAACAATGGCGTCCATCCCGCCGACGGGCTGTAATAAGGTGGGGTTTTGATCGAGAAATTGGCTAAAGTGGAGCTTGTATTCCCAGAAGTCCGAACTGAGCAGTTGGCTGAAATCGAGGGGGTCGTTCACCTCCCCAGGTGCAAGACCGGCATGGACCTGCTCCCCCTGATACCCACCACGATCTGAGCCTGTATAGAGATCGTCTGCGACATCCAAGTCGCCATAGCTCCTGAGCAGGTCAAGCAGGCGCTCCTTATCCTCACCCGCTAGCACATCGTCCAGGGCAGTGCGGTGTACCGCCTTGGCCAGGAGTTCGGCGAGATACCCGCGCGTATCCGTCATCACTTGTCGCGCCACTACGGGTTTGCCATCGAAGCCTTCCAGATTGTGGAAAAAGGCCGCCCGGTTGTCGTTGGTAAAGACTTCGAGATCAACGCCGAATTCTTTACAGTAGCCGAGTATAGTTGTGTGGTGGTGGGGGAGGCGGGCCGGCCCGAGATTCGCGTACAAATGCTCCTCGGGGTCAAAGCCTACCCATTGCCGACTGTCTTCCTCTCTGATGATATCGCCGCCACGGGCCGTCAAGTTGCGCCCGCCCGCCCGATTAGTAGCCTCCAAAATCGTGCAGTCATAGTCTGCTTTTGACAACTCATAAGCGGCCACGAGGCCGGAGATACCGGCCCCCAGGATGACAACGCTCTTCCCACCGCCCGAGCCGGGCGACAAATCGAGTGTGGCTGCCTGGGCCGTGTTTGCTCCTACAAGGCCCAATGCATTCATGCTCCGATATACTGCGGCCACGCCGGCTGCGGCTCCGATGGATTGCAGGAATTGGCGTTTCGTCATCTTCGTCGTCATGCTGTCTCCCTCGTTCACAGACAACCATACCAATCGCTCTCCCAAGCAATGCGTGCTGTTAGTATGATGAGTGCCTCTGGCATGTCAACTGTCTCAGTTGAAGGGAGGCTGGGCCGTCGAAAAGACCACACGCAGAGCCAAGGAGGCGAGTGGTCAAGCGGTCTCAATATGATATGAGGGAATTCTCGTAAGGAGGAAATGATGCCGACGTTCAGAACCGAAGACGGAGCCGAACTGCACTATAAAGTCGAGGGCAAGGATAGGGGCAACCCCGACCTGATCTTCATTCACGGTTGGTGCTCCAATCTGAACCACTGGGAGGAGCAGGCGACCTACTTCCAAGACTCCCACCGTATTCTCCGCATGGACCGGCGTGGCATGGGCAAATCGACCTCGCCGGGTTTCGGCCATACGCCCCAGCAGCACGCCGCGGACATCGCGGCCCTGGCCCGCCACGAAGGCTTCAGTAAAGCCGTGGCGATTGCGCACGCCGGTGGCGGCCCGGCGGGTGTCGCCTTCAGCCATGACTACCCGGACCTGGTGCGTGCCTTCACCCTAGTTGACTCTGCGGTAATGCCCGGAGCCGACCTCGATAACCCTACAACCGGGACCGAGCGGTTTTACGCCGAGATGGTAGAAAAACTGACAGCTCCAAACGGCGAGAGATATTTTCGGGAGCTGTATACCAGCTTTTTCGGTCCTCAGGCTGACCGCGCGATGGTCGAGACGGCGGTCGGTGAGGCATGTCGCACGCCCGTAGACGTGCGCGTCAAAGAGATCAGCCTGATGGCTTCTGACTCCGCTACGCCAGCCGCTGCCATGCCGCAGCCGACGCTGGTCATGGTCGGCCCCTGGATGGCGGACGCTTTTCCGCAGGCCGCTGACCTGAAGCATCTGAAATCCTGTTTCAAGCAGGTCGAATTTGCCCAGGCCATTGGTGCGGGCCACTTCCTCCAGCTCGAAGTCCCGGACCAGGTGAACGCTTTTATCAAAAGCTTTGTATCCAGACTGGCCAGGTGACTATTTGAGAAAAGGACGAGGACATGCCGATTCAAAAGTTCGCTCCCATGACCAAAGACTTCCCGACCTTTGACTGCGACGCCCATGTAACCGAGCCGCCCTGGATTTGGGAGCGGGCCAAGGATTGGCTGACCAAGGACGAACTGGAAGCCCTCAAGACCACCATGTGGTTCGATGCCGAGAGCAAGCAACTGATTGTGAACGGCGTACCGGGGTCGGGCATCGGCTCCCAACTGATTGGTGGCCGGCGGGGCCGCATCCACGCCATCTCCTTTGCCGGGCCGGGGCTCAAACACGATATCCAGCGCGCCCTGTACGTTCGCAACCTGAACCCCGAGACTGCCCTGACGGCCGAGCAGGCCGACTATCTTGACCACAAGGGCTCCTATAAACCGCGAGAGCGGCTACGGGATATGGACATCCAGGGCATCGACCAGGTGATGATTATCCCGACCGATATCGACACCTATCCGTGGCTGCAAAACGCGCTCGGGGCCAAGGCCATGTGCAAAGCCTATAACGAGTGGGCGTATGACTACTGTCAGGAAGACCCCGAACGGCTCTATTTTGCCGCCATGCTGCCCATGCAGGACCCGAAATACGCGGCCCAGGAAGTCTATCGGGTGGCGGCAAAAGGCTGTCGGGTGGGTCTGGTCCGACCCGTTGACGCCATGGGTAATTACCCGCTCCAGCCCAAGTATGAGCAGGTGTGGCGGGCTATGGAAGAGACCGGCGTGGTGTACGGTATGCACCCCTTTCCGGCCTTTGGCTCGCTTAAGCCGGCCGGTTATGCCGAACAGTACTCGGGCGCGGAGTTGGTCGCCCGGACCATTATCTCCGCGGGTCTGCCGCACTCGTTTCTGACTAATGTGCAGAACTTTCAGGCCGAGGCCGCGCTGTGGGTCACCATGGTCCTGATGTCAGGCTTTTTTGAACGCCATCCCAAGATACGGGCCGCGGTGTTTGAGGCTTCCTCGACCTGGCTGAGCTTTCTGCTCGACCGCTGCGATAAATTCTACAAGCTGTACCGCAACGAGCGCGAGTTGGCGCCGCTCAAGCGCCTGCCGAGCGAAACCTTTTTCGCGCACTGCGTGACCGGCTTTGAAGGCGATGAGGCTCCGCCCTCGCGTCTGCCCGAGTTTTATAAAGACATCCTGGCCTGGTCGTCGGATGTGTATCATCACGACGGCGACGATGTGTGGCGGGCGCTTGAGACCATGCGCGCGTGTGAGCTGCCAGCGTCCTACCAGAGCAAATTCCTGGGAGACAATGCGCGCCAGCTCTACCATATCGAGGCCCCGAAAACCTTCATCCGGGAGCGGGTGACCGAAATTGAACGGCCGGACTGGTGGCCGACCGAGGATGAGGTCAAGCACGCCCTGGAGCCCGAGGCCGCGCTCATCCGGCCTCCGCGGGAACGCGGCAGACAGCCCAACGGAAACGGCCGGGCCGCCGAGGGAGCCCGGGTATGACCAAGCGTTTTGCCGTCTTTGACGCCAACTCTCATATTGTCGAGTCACCCGCGATCTGGGAGAACTATTTAGAGCCGGACTATCGCGCCCTGGGCAAATTCTCTCTGTGGCGGGAAGACGGCCAGTACGCCTCCTACCTCAAAATCAACGGCGAGGCCCACCACGACCAAGTCAATCCCAACATCCCCCGCTACGCCATCTGGCGGCCGGGCATGACCTGCGAGCAGATCGGAGAGCTCGACCCCGATACCCGGCACGCCATGACCGAGGGAGCGTCTGACCCTCAGGCGCGGCTGCGGGATATGGATGCTATGGGCGTGGATCAGACCCTGCTCTACCCGACCTGGTTTGCCGAGGGCTTCCCCCTGGTCAAGGACCCGGACAGCGCTAACGCGCTCGCCCAGGCGTATAACAACTGGATCGCCGACTTCTGTCAGGCCGCACCCGACCGCTTGTACGCCGCGGCCATGATTCCCCTGCAAAACATGGATTATGCGCTGGCGGAACTGCGACGGATCGTGTCCATACCGTGCTTTCGGGGTGTGTTTCTCCGACCCATGTTCGTGCAGGGACGCTATTATACCCATCCCTACTACGATCCGTTCTGGGCCGAGCTTGAGCGGCTCGACCTGACGCTCGCCGTTCATCCAGCCAGCGGCTTATGGAACCCGGAATGGACCTCCCACGCCCCGTTTATCGAGAAGGTCAACCGTCGGCTCACTCAGGTCACCCTGTTCAGAGAGGTCGGCGGCGGCCCCTTTGCGGGCGGTGGTAACGGGCCGAATTTTACCTTCGGCGCCCAGCAGCCGATCGGCCATCCGGTCGCTCCGATCCTGTCCCCGTGGCTGGATAATCATATGTTCGTGGCTGCGACCCTGATCGGTTTTACGGTCATGCAGCGCTACCCGAAGCTGAAGGTGGTCATGGCCGGCGGTCAGGCGTCCTGGATGGAAGAGGTGCTGGAGAAGATGGAAGCGTCCGTCCTGACGATTCCGCCCCTGCACTACTACCCGGTGCGGACCGATGTGGAAGACATGTGGGAAGAGGGCCGGGTACTGCTCGCCTTTGACGCCGAGGAGCGGCTGATCCAGCAGTTACCCCATACCTTTGCCCACAAGATCGTCTGGGGCTCGCGCTATCCGCAGCAGGATACGACCAGCGCCTGGGAGGCGATTGAGACCCTGAGCCAAGCCCGCATCGACGAGGCCAGCATGGCCCGTATGCTGGGCGGCAATGCCGCCGAACAGTTCGGTATCGAGCTGGTGCAAAAGGTGGGGTAGGGACGAATTTCCCGGACAAGAGACAAAGGAGAAACTGTGGCCGCTTCGCACCGCCCGTTTCATCATGACGTTTTTCCTGCCCACATCCGTTATCCCGTGTTGGGGTTGACCTATGTCCTCATCAAACCGCTGCTGTGGCTGGTCGAGAGGGCAGGGTATGCGGATCGCTTCTGGGCCGCCGTTGGCCGCAAGATGAAGGCCAAGATGCTGGCCGGGCATGATTTCGGCGACTACCGTCCCAGCCGGCACGATGTGGTGGTCTGCACGTTTCCAAAATGTGGCACGAACTGGACCATGCAGATCGCGTATCAAATCGCCATGCGGGGCAAGGGCGAGTTCCGGCATATTCACGACGTGATTCCGTGGCCCGATTTTGCCAGGCAGGACCTCGTCGTGCCCCTGTCGGACGATACCGCCCGCCAGGCCGCGCCCACCGGCCTGCGGGTGATTAAAACGCATCTGGAGTGGGAGCGGATTCCCTACACCCAGGACGCCCGCTACATCTGTATTCTGCGCGACCCCAAGGATGCCTTTGTGTCGGGTTATCTCTTTATCCGCGATGTCATGTTCGGCCCGCTGATGCCGGCTGTGCCGCTCTGGCTGCGGCTCTTCTTTTCCGATGCCACGCCGTTCAGCTGGTCCGAACACCTGCACGGCTACTGGAAGGACCGCCACCTGCCCAACCTGCTGATCCTGACCTTTGACGAGATGAAACAGGACATGGCAGCGGCCGCGCAACGCATCGCCGCGTTCATGCAGGTCGAGTTGACCCCAGAGGAGTTTGCCGTGGTATGTGAGAAGAGTTCGTTTGCGTACATGAAAAGCATAGACGAAAAATTCAAGCCGCCGGCACTCACCCCGTGGTCGTCGCCCAACCGGCAGATGATCCGCCGCGGCGTCAGCGGGGGGTCAGCCGAGCTCTTATCCCCCGAACAGCAGGACTTCATTGATACGACGTGCAGAGCCGAGCTGACGCGGATCGGTAGCGACTTTGCGTACGATGCCGTGTGGGGCAACCAAGCGGGCGAGGAGAACACGGTGACCGCCGCGCCGAGCGTCGAACAACACACCGGGTAACGATATTTCTCGACTATTTCTCAATATGGGCACCAGTGGTAGAGTGACCCCCATGCCGAGAGCACAGTCCCTGGAAAAGCCTCAAACCTCTCAACCGGGCGGACAGGCACTGTATGAACAGGACTTCTCCGCCTGGGTTGAAGAACAGGTGAAAGCGCTACGGTCCGGCCAGACACACCGGCTGGACAGCGAGAACCTGGCTGAGGAGATTGAGGACATGGGGAGAAGCCAGCGCCGGGCTGTGAAAAGCGCACTCATCATCATCCTGAGTCATCTCCTGAAGTATCGCTATCAGCCAAACCGTCGGACCAATAGTTGGCGGGCAACCATACGAGAGCACCGTCGCCGGGTGCGGGACGAACTGGCCGACAGCCCGAGTCTGCGACCGTATAGTGAACGCATTCTTGATGATTGTTACCAGGACGCGCGTGAGGCGGCCGCGGATGAGAGCGGTTTGCCCATTGCGACGTTTCCGGCCGTTTGTCCATTTGTTTTGGAGCAGGTCCTCGATCGGAATTTTTTGCCGGAGTCGGACTGAGAGGAGCATGTCAATGAACGTGATCGATGGTGACAGCCACTTTATGGAGCCGCTTGATCTCTACCCGCGCTATATTGATCCGGCATTTCGGGAGCGGGCCATGCGGGTGGAAAAGAACCCGACCAGCGGAGAGCCGACCATTCTGGTGGATGGCAAACCCCTCAAGATGGTCAACGCCACCGACCTGTTGGCCGCAGTGGTGGCCTATGGACAGAAAGAAATGGGCCGGGACGTCGGCCATTTCGATCAATATCTGGCGCTCAGTCCGGACTGGCAAAATATGGACAAGCGGGTCGAGTTTTTGGATGCCGAAGGTATTCATGCCCAGGTCATCTACCCCACGCTCGGCCTCTTATGGGAAGGCACTGTGGAGGACCCGGTCTTTGCCGACGCCCTGAGCCGGGCCTATAACACCTGGGCGTTTGAACTGTGCGCCGGCCATAGCGATCGACTTTTCCCTGCGGCGCATATCTCCCTGCGCGATGCCGAACTGGCCGTGCGTGAACTTAACCGGGTCGCCAAGCTGGGCTGCCGGACGATATTTGTTGCCGCAGCTCCCATCAACGGTCGTAGCTTTGGGCACCCGGATTTGGACCCCATTTGGGCGGCGGTACAGGATTTGGACCTGAGCGTTGGCATCCATTTGACTGGGCATAAGCATTCGACTGGGCGCGAATGGTACCGCGACCGCGACCCCGGCATGATGTTCGTGACCATGAACCTGATTCAGGATCCGCGCATGGCGTTGACCACCATGGTCTACGACGGTGTGCTGGAGCGCTTTCCCCGCCTGCGGGTGGCCACCATAGAAGCCATGGTCGGCTGGATTGGAGAATGGCTGGAACGGCTCGACTACCGGTATAAATACATGGGTCATACCTCGCAGATGGAGCGCCCGGCTTCCGAATACTTCGAGCGCAATATCTGGATTAACGGTGATCCCGAAGAGAGGATGTTTCCCCTCATCGTCCAATTCGCCGGGGACGAAAAATTCTTCGTCGGCTCCGACTATCCCCACGCCGAGGGCTTTGTTGAGCCTGTGCGCAAAGCGCGCGAAACCTTGTCTTCGTTGCCGTCCGAGTCGGTGGATAAAATTCTGGGGGGGAACGCCAGCCGTTTCTTCGGGATTTGACGGGCCACCGCGATCGTAGACAAGTAAGGCAGGGTGACGGTCCCAGCTTGTGCGTCTCTTCGGTCCAGATGGCTGAGCGGCCGGGCAATGCCGCGCGTGCAGCAGTCACCGAGAGGCAATCATGACTCCGAGGAGGCTCCTTGGAATTGTCCTCATTCTTAGTGTGGGTAGCGGGAGCATGGCAGACAGCGGAGGCGCACTGAACCCATCGGTCAAAACTTTCCTGAAAACACAGAAATTGATCTCTGTGGCCACCCAGCGCGCCAATGGTGACTGGAGCCGTCCGGCTCCTATCTGGTTTACGTATGAGGGTGAGGCAGTCTATTTCATCACTGCTCCGACCTCGTTCAAAGCCCGCCGGATTCGGAGGGGGAGTCCGGTCCTGGTCTGGCTGGACGAGAAGCGAGAGCCCGCTTTTAGTGGGGAAACCCAGATCGTGACCGATCCCGAGGTCCTAGATCGGATCAACGCGGCGTATAAGAGAAAATACTGGGTGGCCTGGTTGACGTATTGGGCTATGCCGTTGGCCGGACGGGTTCAGGCTGGCAATATGGTTGCCGTTCGAGTTACACCCAGCCGATAGAGGGTCTCCGTATGACAGAGTTGTGGCAGGACAACAGGGGCTTCCGTTCACTCTGGATGGTGCTCGCCGGTGTGGTCATCGCATCGTTCGGCGCGTTGCTCTATTACGGCCGCGAAGTCTATCAGATGGCCCCGCCGGTTCCGGAGCGTATCGTCGCCCCTGGCGGTACGGTTGTCTTCACCGGAGACGATATTCGAGGCGGCCAGGATGTGTGGCGCTCAATTGGCGGACACGAACTGGGGTCCATCTGGGGCCATGGCTCCTACACGGCACCGGACTGGACCGCTGACTGGTTGCACCGCGAGGCAGTCTGGCTGCTCGACCACTGGGCACACGAGGAGGGGGAACGCGGCTACGAAGCGCTCGCAGGAGAACAACAAGCCGCACTACGGGCGCGGCTCCAGCATGAAATGCGGACGAATACCTATGATCCTGCGGCAGAGACGATAACCGTATCCGAGTTGAGGGCGAAGGCCATCCACAATGTGCAGGCGCACTACCTTGGCCTGTTTGGCCTGGACCCTCAGTATGACGCCCTGCGCGAGAGCTACGCGATGCCGGCAGGGACGGTGGCCACACCTGAGCAAACTCGCCAACTCACCGCCTTCTTTTTCTGGGCGACTTGGGCGTGCGTGACCGAACGTCCCGGCGAGGTCATCACGTATACAAACAACTGGCCGCCCGAGAGGCTGGTTGGAAACGTTCCAACGGGGACGATGATCGTCGTTTCGGTGGCGAGTTTCGTCCTGCTGTTGGGCGGCATTGGCGGGCTTGCCTGGTTCTACGCGGCGACTCGGGAATTCTGGCGTAATATGCATGATCGGCCAGCCGTCGACCCCCTCCGAGAACTGACGCCGACCCCCTCAATGTATGCAACCCAGAAGTACTTCTGGGTCGTTGGGGCGCTGCTTATTGTCCAAATGCTGATGGGCATCGTCACTGCCCATTATGGAGTCGAAGGAACCGGCTTCTACGGTATCCCCCTGGCCGACTGGCTGCCGTACTCGCTGGCCCGGACCTGGCACGTTCAACTCGGCATCCTGTGGATTGCAACGTCCTGGCTGGCTACCGGTCTGTGCCTCGCTCCGGCCATTGCCGGACGAGAGCCCGGCCGCCAACGTCTGGGTGTCAACTTTCTTTTTGTCGCTCTTGTTTTTGTTGTCGTCGGCTCGATGGCGGGCCAAGCCCTGGCAATCCATCATCATTTAGAGGGCGGAATCAACTTCTGGTTTGGGCACCAAGGGTTTGAGTATGTTGAGCTGGGGCGCTTCTGGCAGATTCTGCTGCTTGTCGGGCTCTTTCTCTGGGTGAGTCTGATGCTCCGCGCCTTGTGGCCAGCGCTGCGCACCTCCCAGGGAGCAAACAAACAGTTGCTCGGCATCTTTGTCCTGGCCGTGATCTCTATTGCGCTGTTTTACTCCGCGGGGTTGATGTGGGAGCGGCACACGAACCTGGCCATTGCGGAGTATTGGCGCTGGTGGGTCGTCCATCTGTGGGTGGAAGGCTTCTTCGAGGTGTTTGCGGTTACGGTGATTGCTTTTGCGTTCACCCGATTGGGACTCGTCCGGGTGCGCTCGGCGACAATGGCTGTATTATTCACCACGATTCTATATCTGACCGGTGGTGTCCTCGGGATGTTTCATCATCTCTACTTCACGGGGACAACGCCCATCATTCTGGTCCTCGGTGGTACGTTCAGCGCTCTGGAGCTCATGCCGCTGGTTCTCATCGGCTTTGAAGCCTATGAGAACTGGTCGCTGGTCCACCTCACGCCTTGGGTCAAGCACTATAAATGGCCGATTTACTGGTTTGTTGCTGTAGCTTTTTGGAATCTGGTTGGGGCTGGCCTGTTTGGCTTTCTCATTAATCCCCCCATCGCGCTGTACTATATGCAGGGCCTCAACACGACCCCTGTGCATGCCCACACGGCTCTGTTTGGCGTGTACGGTATGCTCGGGATAGGTTTGTCACTGTTGAGTCTCCGGCTGCTCACCATGCGGCAGGAGTGGAACACAACAGCACTCGGATTTGCGTTCTGGGCGATGAATATCGGCATGGGGTTACAGGTGCTCCTCAGTTTACTGCCGGTCGGGCTGGCCCAGACCTGGGCGAGCGTCGAACACGGGATGTGGTATGCTCGCTCGGCTGAGTTCTTACAGACACCTGTGCTCGATACGTTTCGGTGGCTGCGAGTGATTGGGGACACGCTTTTCGCGATAGGGATATTGGCGTTCGGCTGGTTTCACCTTGGTCTCTCAACGGGCTGGTCAGTCAAAGGGAAACGGACCGACATCTCCGCCGCGGAAGTGTAAACGACGCCCTATTCTCTCCGACGTGGGCGCGGATGGGACGGTGGAGGGGCTGATGAGTTTTTGGGGAGAGCCCTTCATGGCCCAGCATGTGGGGAAACAGGTGCCCCGGTACATCTTCCGTGTGCGGCGAAACTCAGAACTGATCGCGAGGCTGGTCGAGCTTGTCCGCCAGCACCGTTTCACGAGCTAATACCTACGGAGAAGCGGTTCCCTATTCCTCCGGGGAAGTTGCCGCGGCAAACACGTGGATAAAGCCGGTGATGCGCTTTCTGTACAGGGTGGTATCTTTCCAATCGCTTTTCGCGCCAGTCGACGCAGTGACAAGCAGGTCTGCCGCTGCTGTCGCCGTGAGTCCTGCTTTTTTCAGATTCAGCTCACCTTTTCGGGTGGCATCTTGGAGAGCGGCGGAGAGCCGTTTACAGAAATTTTTACGTCCTTCGCGATACACATCCGCTGCTAATCCAGAGCCCGCTTGAATAATATCGTCAGCATGCGGCGCTGCCGCAATCATCTCTAAGGGCTTTACCGACCAGGCTTCAAAAGCGGAGATCACACGCTTCCAGATTGGGCCGGAATGCTGGAGTTCCACTTCTGCCTCTTGTAGCTGCGATGTTATGATAGAACGTGCTAAGGCCAGAAAAATAGCCGACTTGTTCTCGAAATGCTCGTACAGCGCGGGTCTTGAAATATGGGCGAGACGGGCGATGTCCTCCATCCGTGTCCGCTCCAAGCCGTACTGAAAGAAGCAGGTTTGAGCGGCCTCTAAAATCGCGGCGCGGCGGCTTTTGCTTCGCGTTTGTTCTGCAGCCATACTCATAGTCGAGACATCATGACAGACCCTGCCGGCCTGTCAATTTCCTCATTCGCCATGAGAAAGGAAATAACTTGTTGACGTAACAAGTCAATATGTCAGAATGTTATCCCTCAACAGAAACGGTAAAGCCAAAGGAGGACCGATCATGGCGTGGAGCGAAAAAGATGTTCCGGATCAAACCGGGCGTATTGCGATTGTGACCGGTGCGAATAGCGGTATCGGACTTGAGACGGCCCGCGTTCTCGCGCAAAGAGGCGCCCAGGTGATCCTTGCCTGCCGGAATAAAGAAAAAGGTGAAGCCGCGTGTGCGGATATTCTGCAAAGCGCTTCGCAGGCCAAGATCGAATTTCAACCACTCGACCTGGCGAGCTTGGAGTCCGTTAAAACGTTCGCCGAGAATTTTACCGCCGCCTATCAAAACCTCGACCTGTTAATCAATAACGGGGGTGTCATGATGGTGCCCTCTTTGGAGCGGACGGCAGACGGTTTCGAGCGGCAGTTTGGCACGAATCATCTCGGTCACTTTGCGCTGACCGGACGCTTACTGACGATATTGCTCAAAACGGAAAACTCACGCATCGTGACCGTGAGCAGTATCATGCATCGGTATAGCCCCATGCATTTCGACAATCTGAATGCGGAAAGGAAATACTCACCGAACAGGGCGTATGGCTATAGCAAGCTGGCTAATTTGCTGTTCATGCGTGAGCTGCAACGTCTCTATCACACGGAGAAAGGCTCTCCGCTCTCTACGGCGGCCCATCCTGGTTCGACCCGAACCAATTTACAGCAGCATAAACCGAGTTTTCGGTTTTTCATGAGTTTTCCGTTTGTGGCACAGGACCCGCCTGCCGGTGCGCTGCCGACGCTCCATGCAGCCACGGCTGGAGATGTCATCGGAGGTGATTACTTCGGTCCTGGAGGCCCATTTGAGATGACCGGGCCGCCGGCCAAAGCGTATATGAGCAAATACGCCCGTAATGACGAAAACGCCAAAAAACTGTGGGCACTGTCGGAACGGCTAACCGGAGTGACCTATGCGAAATAGAGATCGAGGAAAACGTATGATCACTATTATTTCCATAGTCGCTGGCCTCTCCGTACTCGCCGCGGCCTACCATCCTCTGATGCCGATCATCCTGCAATCCGAGCAGCACGCGCTGTTCAGTGGCCGCACCATGCTCATCACGATGAAGGACCGGGAGACGGCGCAGATGAAAACGTTTCCGGTGAACTACCTGCGCGAGGGAGATATGGTCTACATCGGAAGCGATTTCGGGTGGGAGAAACATCTTGAGGGCGGTGCGGAAGTCACCATGCTCATTCAGGGAACGGAGTACACAGGCTGGGCCACCCCCATTCTCGATGATCCCGAGCGAAGCAGCGCGGGGTTCAGAAAACTCCGTCCGTGGACCTATATGCGGGCGGAATGGACCGGCGCGGTTTTCGTTGAAGTCAAAATTCAAGACCAAACGCAGGACAACAAAAGCTGACCGGGACCTATACGGGCCAGCCTCCGGTTTCATAAGCGGGACGACCGCTGGGTCGAAGCGGAGTAAAGAGAGAACGCCATGCAAGATTTGAAAGAGAAAGTTGCGGTCGTTACCGGCGGAGCACGGACAGCACACACGCACACAAACAGATCCCCGCGCAGACCAGGAACACGTCCTGGAAGGCTGGCATAAACGAGTCTGCATACGCTCCGGAGCCGGACGCCGCATACACCATCTTGCGGCTGGCAAACAGCGTACTGGCGCCGGTTACGCCGAGGACGACGCCCAGCGTCCGCATCATCTGACTCATCCCGCCCGCGACCCCCTGCTGGTCGCGGGGAATCGCCCCCATCACAAAGCTCATATTGGGCACCTGGAAGAGTCCGACGCCCGCCCCAACAAGGCCGAGCGTCAGCACGGCCGGCAGGGTGGTGGTTTCGCCGTGCAGGGCACTCATCAGCCACAGCCCGCAGGCCTCGAGACCGAGCCCCACGGAACTCAGCAGCCGGGTCCCCAGCCGGTCCGTGAGCGCGCCCGCCAGCGGAGCCACCAGGGCGGTAGCCAGGGGGGTGGCTACCAATACCAACCCGGCGGTGGTTTCGGGATGCCCGAGTACCTGCACGGTATAGTGGGGGACGAGGAGCCAAATCGCAAACATGGCGCCGTTCGCCAGCACGTTCAGGGCGTTGGCCAGCGCAAAGGCCGGTCTGCGGAACAGGCTGAGGTCCACGACCGGTGGATTGGCCTGCTGTTCGGCTTTCACAAAGAGGGTAAAGCTCAGGCCGGAGAGCCCCAGCAGGGTCAGGACGAGGGGTGAGGTCCAGCCCGCGGTCTGGCCTCGGCTCAGGGCCAGTAGCAAGCTCGCGATACCGCCCGCCAGGCTGAGTATACCGAGGGTGTCAAAGGCGGGCCGGGCGGTTTGCTTGGTAGCTGACGGGGTCTGCCTGAACGCCAACCAGCCCAGCACCAGGGCCGGTCCGACCCGAAACAGATACACCGCCCGCCAGCCAAAGCTGCCGACCAGGAGGCCGCCGACAAGGGGCCCCAGGGCAAAGCCGACCGCCGCGCTCATCTGAAAAATGCCGAGGACACGCCCCCGGGCTTGTGGCGGAACCGACAGCGTAGCCAGCGCTGGGGCCGCGGCAAAAATAAGGGCTACGGCGATGCCCTGCACAACTCGGGCTCCGAGCAGCAGGGGAAAGGTGGGCGCCAGGCCGCACAGCAGCACGGCGACGGCACTGGCGCCCAGACCCCAGCTCAGGACGCGGCTGTGACCCCACACGTCGGCGACCTTGCCACAGCCGAGCAGCAGGCTGGCATAGGTCAGGACATAGCTGACCACGACCCACTGCATGGCGGTGACATCCAAGCCAAAGTCGGTCGTAATCGCCGGGAAGGCGATATTCACGGACGTATCGAGCGAGACCAGCACGGCGCTGGCACTGGCGATAAGAACCGGGGGCTGGAGGACGTGGCGTGACATGGATCATGTCCCGAGAGAGCCGATACGGGGTCGAGAGCACGATACCCGGTGAGTGGTGAATGCGGCAAGAGCGTAGTAACGCTCGACGTTCCCTTCGTTGACAGCAACCGGAGCGGACCATAAAAAGGGACCCGCCCGGCGCGGGCCTGACCCGACGGAGGTTTCGATGGGACAGATAAAAGAATTTGGCGTGAGCTTCCAGCATCTGACGGCCCGGGAATGTATGGCGACGGCCCGGCAGGCTGAAGCCGACGGCTTTGGGACCTATTGGGTGCCGGAAGACTATGTGCACCGCGGGGCGTTCAGCCTGGCCAGCGCCATTGCGGCGTGCACAACCTCGCTCCGTATCGGCATAGGTGTGCTCAACCCTTATACGCGCCATCCCGTACTGACGGCTATGGAGTTGGGTTCCCTGGAAGAAATATCCGACGGCCGCGCAGTGTTGGGTATGGGCGCAAGCGTCGCCCCCTGGATTGAGGGACAACTCGGGATTCCGTACACCAAACCGGCCACCTCAATGCGGGAAGGCGTGGAGATTATCCGGGCGCTCTTTCGGGGTGAGGCCGTGACGTATACGGGACAGGTGTTCCAGACCACGTCCGCCTGCTTCAATTTTCAGCCTCCCCGGACGGACGTTCCGATTCACTTGGGGGTGATGGGCCCGCAGAACCTGACGCTGGCCGGCCAGATTGCCGATGGGGCCCTGCTGGCCGTGTTGCTGAGCCCAGCCTATGTGCGCTACGCGGTGGAGTGTCTCAGACGAGGAACGGACGCCGCTGGCAAAGCCTGGGCCGACTTTGAAGTGGGTGGTCTGCTGACCGTTGCCATTGCAGAAGACGCGGCTGCCGCCCGTGAGGCCGTCAAGCCCTTTCTGGCCACCTGGATCGGGCTGTTAAGCGGCCAGCCAGAGCACCCGCTCTTCTCCTGTCCGGGTCTTGCCGCCAGAGATGTGCAGCGTTTTGGCGAACGGTTTGCCGCAGGTGACCTGGCCGTCGATCTGGTAACGGATTGGATGATCGATACCTTTGCGATTGCCGGCGACCCGGAGCACTGCCGCCACAGGCTGGCCGCCCTCGTCGATGCCGGACTCACCAGTCCGGTCGCGTTTGAGGTGCCGGGCATCAGGCCTGCGGTCACCCTGGACGCGGTAAAGACCCATCTCATGCCGCACTTCTTGTAATCCTGCGCGGCCACCGGCCGGGGATGTCGCCGGAGGTGATTACTTTGGTCCCGGTGGCCCGTTCGAGATGACCGGACCGCCGGCTAGGGCGTATATGAGTAAACATGCCCGCAACGATGACAACGCCAAAAGGCTTTGGGAACTGTCAGAGCGGCTGACCAGAGTAACCTATGCGCCATAAAGGTTGGGGAAAACGTATGATCACTATTATTTCCGTATTAGCTGGCCTCTCTGTACTCGCTGCGGCCTACCATCCGCTCGTGCCGGTCATCCTGCAATCCGAGCGGCATGGACTGCTGAGCGATGGCGTCATGCTCATCACGATGAAGAAGCGGGACTCGTCGGAGATGAAAACGTTTCCGGTGGATTATCTACGTGAGGGGAATATGGTCTATATCGGGAGTGACTCCGACTGGTGGAAACACCTCGAAGGTGGCGCAGAAGTCACCATGCTCATTCAAGGCGCGGAGGTCACCGGCTGGGCCATCCCCATTCTCGACGATCCCGAGCGGAGCAGCGCGGGGTTCAAGAAACTACGTCCGTGGACCTATATGCGAGCGGAATGGACCGGAGCGATTTTTGTCGAGGTCGAAATTCAAGATCAAACGCAAGACAACAAAAGCGGACCGTGACGATAACCGAAACCCATACAGACCAGATTCCAGTTCCATCAACTGTTCTGATTATTTCCGCACCATCTGAATCCTATTCTCGCCCGCCCAGCCTTCCTTGAGTGGGACCATGAAGTACGGCACCAGGGTCATCTTGCGAAATTTCCACTGCCCATTTTCGCGGATATATTCGTCATCAAATCGAGCGGCGACCAGAAAGCTTTCTCCGTTAAAGATAGGTTTGGCCTCTAAATAGCTGAGCCCAGTCCCAGTATCCCCCTTCAGCGTAATAATGTGGTTGTGAATGAACTGTTTGACAAACGGTACCAAGTCGGACAGAGCTTGCTGGTAGAAGGTATTCAGTCTCGACCTACCCGACGCTTTCCCCAGGTGGGCAAAGTCAATCTCCCCGTTCTCAGCAAACAAGTCCTGAATCATTTCCGGCTTTTTCTCATTGACAGCCAAGTGGTACCGAAAACGGAGTTCTTGAATCTCGTTCCGGCTCTGCAATTCTTCGACTTTTGCTTCAAGCGCTTGTACGCGTGCGTCAAGGTCTCCCATGGTGTCCCTCCTTAATAAACAGGCCACTCTTAGCTCGTGTTCCGCCGGCGTACTACGAAACGCGACCAAGCGTCAAGCTGTATATACACTCTACTGTCCTGAAAAAACCGATGGATCGTACAACTTTCCACCGCTGGGGATGACTGCGGCGTTGAAATCATAGTGGGGATTGTACAAGATCGGCAATGTTGAAATACGGCATTCATTTTTGTACGCTCGCCCCTTGGACTCTCCCGAATCATCGCTGCTCCAACCCCATGATGTCTATCCGATCGGCCATCTCCATCAGCATGCGAACACGCCCATGCTCCTTGTCTGCGAGCACGCGGGAAACGCCATACCGTCACAACTCGGCACGCTCGGGCTCTCGCCGGCTGAACTGCAAAGCCATATTGGCTGGGATATCGGCGCTTTAGCCGTTGCGCGGGAGTTGGCGCATAATTTTCCAGGCGAACTCATCTATCAAAAGTACTCACGCCTGGTGGTGGATTGTAATAGACCGCTTGGGGTGCCGGATTTCGTTCCCGAAGTCTCAGCCGGGATCAGTGTCCCGGACAACGTGGGTCTTTCAGACGCCCAACGAGCGCAACGTATGCGTGAGATTTGGCAGCCTTTCAGTGCTGTCATCGAGAAGACATTCGACGACCGAGAGCAACGCTCAGTACCAACTGTTTTGGTGTGTATCCATAGTTTTACTCCAACGCTGAACGGAGTCGATCGACCGTGGCATATGGGGCTTTTGTTCAATCACGATGACGAGCTGGCGACAGTGCTGGCCCATCACCTGCGCGTCGAAGCACCCGATACCGTCATCGGTATGAACGAGCCCTACGTTGTGGCTGATGATGAAGACCATACCATTCCGAGGTTCGGTGAGGCACGTGGTATTCCTCATGTGTTAATCGAAATACGGAACGATCTTATTCGTAACGCAGCGGGGCAGTCGCACTGGGGACAGGTATTGACCCGCTCGCTTCAGCGTTGTCTTGAGGAGCTGCGGCTATGAACCTGAGTCGTGATCTGCCGCTCCGCAGAGGCGAATCGGCCTTTCTCATTATCGATGTGCAAAATTACTGCGCGCATCCAGATGGAGAAGAGGTCCGTTCGATACCGGAAGCGCGGAACGCGGAACGCGACTTCTTCTTTGCGGCCCTCAAACCCGCCGTCAAGAACATTGCACGTCTACAGCACTGCTGCCGCGCCGCTGGCATAGAAGTGATGTTCTGCGTTATCGAAAATCTCACGCAAGACGGACGGGACCGTGGCCTCGACTATAAGATTACCGGCTTTAACGTACCGAAAGGCTCCTGGGACGCCCGAGTCCTGGATGACATTGCCCCGGTGGGCGATGAGATTATCATCAGCAAGACGGCGTCGAGTGTTTTCAACGCAACCAATATCGATTATGTGCTGCGTTCTCTCGGAATCAAACAAGTAGTGATTGCTGGCATCGCAACCGATCAATGTGTGGAGAGCGCCATCCGTGATGCCTGTGATCTTGGCTATCTTGTCACCATGGTCACGGACGCGTGTGCCACATACTCAGCAGCCCGGCAGCAAGCCAGCGAGCAGGCGATCAAGGGCTACTGTCGGCAAGTCGTGACAGTGGACTTGATTGCCGAAATTGCGCACCTCAGTACGGGCCGCGATGATTAGCGAAGACATCATTATGGTCGTCTGCGCGGACCTGGCGAACCAGGTTCGTGGCAAGGGCTTCCCCGCCAGCGAGCGAGAAACGCGGGTTCGCCGCGGGGTTGGTTGGGTACCGACCAATAGCTTAATCACCTGTTTCAACACGATTGCGGATGGTCCTTTTGGGTCTCTCGGCGACCTGTTGCTCATTCCGGACGAGCGTGCGGAAGTCCGGGTTGCTTTTGATGACGGCAGTGCTCCGGAGCATTTCATGATTGGGGACATTCGGACTTCGGACGGCACGTCCTGGAATTTTTGTCCGCGGTCGATCTTACAAAGTGCCTTGGCTGACTTGCTCTCTGAAGCAGGCGTACAACTGAAAGTGGCCTTTGAACATGAGTTTTGGAGCGTTGCAGATGAGGCAGTACCATGGTCGAGCTTCGGTTTAGGCAGCTTCAGACACAGCGCAGCGTTCGGACGGACGATTCTCGCTGCCTTACGGTCAGCTGGCCTTAAACCCGATACCTTCTTACCGGAATATGGTCAGGATCAATATGAGGTCACGGTTGCGCCTAGCATGGGCCTCCGTGCAGCCGATGAGTGTGTCATTGTCAGGGAAATGGTCCGTGCCGTCGCCAAAAGAACAGGACGAAAAGTGAGCTTTTCTCCAGTTGTGGACGAGGGCACCGGCAACGGACTCCATATTCATATCAGTCTTGTCGATCGGGACGGTGTTCCCTGTACATACGACGCCAACAGTCCTTCGCGCTTGAACCCCGTAGCTGGGAGCTTCTTTGGCGGTATTCGGAAATACCTGCCAAGCCTGCTTGCGCTGACGGCATCCAGCGTTGTGTCGTATGAGCGCTTGCAGCCGCATCGGTGGAGTGCTGCTTTCAATAACTTTGCCGAGAATGACCGAGAGGCAGCGCTGCGCGTGTGTCCTGTGATCGGACTGGAAGGGTTCACAGCAGCGTCGCAATTCCACGTGGAATATAGAGCCGCAGACGCAACCGCCAACCCCTATTTGCAACTGGCCGTTCTGGCTAGAGCTGGCTTACAAGGTATTCGAGACAACGAACCGGCACCAACACCGACGACCGGTGACCTCAGTCTGCTGGCGAACGGCCAACTGGCGAAAATCGGTGTCGTCAGATTGCCGTCCGACCTTCAGTCTGCCCTGGACCTTCTCGATAATGAGCGGCTGCTGCGATCATGGTTCCCAGGGGAATTCGTCGATGTGTTCCTGGCTCACAAGACTGGAGAGATCGCATTTCTTCAAGACAAAGATGCAGCCGACATCCGGCGCATGTATGCAGATGCGTACTAATGCGCCGCACGGTTGAGAAGCCTGGCGCTCGTCTTCGAACCTTACTTTATGCCTTCGCCGCTGGGGTCATCGACGATGAAGAGCCACGTCCCGTCTGCCTGCTTGCGCACCACCTCTACGCTGTGCAGCGGCGTCGTGACTGGATTCCCGTCCGGACCCGGACTGGTACTGCTGCCCTTCACCCGCGTGACCGCCACCGTCCCGTCCGTACTCGGTACCGCCGTGACCGCCTCGACGTTAAACGTAGCCTGGGCGTTAATAAAGCCCTGCATGACCTCACGGATGGCCGCGTGGCCGGTGACCACCTGGTCGGGCGACACCACAAACGTGGCATCCGGCTCATACAGCGCTATGGCCGCGTCCAGGTCGCCCGCCTTCAGCGCTTCGAGCAATTGCAGATCGCACTCTTCGGGTTTGTGTGCTGGCATATCCGTTTCCTCCTTTGATTTGACTCACAATCTCAGACTGTCTTAGGCCGCACTGTCAGGCCGCTCTCCGTCGTAATACGGCGAGCGGCCCGGTTTGTCTTTGAGATGGACGAAGACCTTGTGCGAGAACCACTCGGTATACTCACGGACCGTCACCGGTCGATACTGGGGCGGATGCTCGGCGTCGCAGCAGGTCTCCACGCACTCAATCAGGGTGTCCGGGCTGGGACTGTAGAAAAACGGAATCGCATAGCGGTCGCGACCCGAGCGGTTGATGGCGCGGTGAAACGTCGCTCGAAACCGGCCGTTACTCCACAAGCGAAGAATCTCGCCCGCATTGACCAGAAACGTCCCGTCCAGCACCGGCGCCTGAATCCATTTTTTCTCCGAGGTACGCAGCTCCAGACCCGGCACCTCGGACTGGGCCAGAAACGTAATAAAGTCGCCGTCAATATGCGGCGAGGCATTAAACTGGTTTTCCTCACAGGGGGTCTCGGGATAGTGGGACAAACGTAGAATCCCCATCGGTCGCGAGTGCAGAAAGGCATCATCAAAGAAATGCACCGGCAGGCCCAGGGCGGTGGCGTACACCGGCAGCAGACGCAGGCTGAGCGCTTCCATAGCGTCGAAATACTCGACCAGGGTCTCCCGAAAGCCGGGTAAATCTTCCGGCCACTGATTGCCGCCCTGATACAGCGGGTCGGACGTACCGCCGTCCTGACTCCTGGACTGGGCCTCACGCCCGATGAAAAACGCTTCGCCAATATCAGGCTTACGGGCCGGTTCGTCCTGCTTGTATTTCGGATGCTGAAGCCCCGGCGGCATATAGCCGATGCCCTTGCCATCGACCTTGACGGACAGTTTACGCGCAGGCAGCAACGCATGAAAACGGGCGTTTTCGGCGAACACGCGGTCAACTAACTCCTGGGACACGCCGTGGTTTTTGACGAAAAAGAAGCCGATGTCTTCAAGCGCCTGGCAGACCTCCTGACCCAGGCGGGCCAGCGCGCCGGGGTCTCCGGCCAGAAACGGTCCGAGGTCCAACACCGGGATGATATCTTCAGCACGCACCGGATGCGATTTTTTTACGAAGACGCGGTCCGTGTTCACCTGGCTCATATATTCCTCTCGTCGTGCGTTTCGCTCCAAGCATACACAACCAGCCCGCCCGGAAGCAAGAACAAAGTCGGGGCATGGTCGGCTGAATTGGTGAATGTCTGGAACGGCTCGATTATCAGTTCAGCCGTCGTCGCGGCCTCACGCCGCAGGCTTGCCGACGGCAAGCGAAAGAACGGAATGCAACGCAGCAGGAAGTATTGTCTCCTGTATAGCCGGGTCATTCAGGGGTCTCGGCGGACGCTTCTGCGAGCAAGCTGTCGTACCAGGTGAGAGCTGTTTTCACGCGTTGCTGTAGGGCCTCTCTCTGGGCGTTCCAGTGGAGGCGGAGCCACTCGGGCGACAGACTGTCTTTCTCGTGTTGCGAAGCCCAATCGATTTCCAATGAGACCAGCGCTTCCAGGACAGCCTTGTAGCGCGCGACCAGCTCCGGGACTCCCTCTTTCTTCCAGCATCGCTTGTGACCGTCGACGGCGATATAGACGGGCGCGCTGTGCGCCACTCCCATCTCCGAGCCAAAGGCACGCACGGCCAACCACAGACTCGTTTGGGGCTGTAATTCATGGAGCAGTTCCACCGTCTCGACGCCGGGCTTGGCTTTCGCTGTCTTGATCACGTCGCCGTGCACGACGAGTTCCAGACGGTCGAGCGAGCCGAAGTCGGGATTCTGGCGCGCAACCGCCTTGAGCCTGATCGTCTGTCCAGGCTCCGCCTGGAGTTCAGCTCCCATGGACTGCCCGCCGACATCCAGCTCAAGCAGAGGACCGTTGGTGACAAAGAGCCGTCCGGCTTTCATGCCGTCAAAGAATGCTTGAGGCGAGAACTCGCCTGCAACCTGAATGTAGTAGCGATCAGCGCCTGGCAAGCTCAGATAGGGCCAGTCCGAGCCGGCTGACGGTGTGAGCCGAAACCCCAGATTGAGGAAATCGTACCACAGTCCCGTGCCTAGCTGTCCGAACTGCAAGACCTCCACAAAATCGACCAGTCCGTCCACCAGATCCAAGGCCAGGCCGGCGGGGGCGCCGGAGAGCTGGGCAAAGAAGTCCAGCCCCGTGTGCGCATACCCGAACAGCCCGCCGTCCTGCCGTACCGCTGAGGCGGTTTTGTTATACAGGAAATACGCTAATGGATGGTGGTACTGCGTACCGTTCAGGCCGATAGTATGGCCGAGCTGCATGGTGCGCGGAGATTCCTGGCCCGTCACCAGGGCATACTGATCGAGCAGATACTGCCCGGTGGGTCCAAAAGCGTATTGCGAGAAAAAATACCCACTCGGATTGCCCATTTGCAGCAGGTTTGCGACATGGACGTCCTGCGCCCGCATGAAGGCTGAAATCCGGGCGTTGTCTTCGGCTGTGCGCTGCACATGGATATGATCGTCCCCGGAATACCAGCCGCGGGCTGGCATATCTATCCAACGTGGGAGCGATACATCAAGCGCGGTGCGCTCGCCCGCAGTGACCGTGATCTGGCGTTGGAGAACGTGATACTCAGGCCCCTTGCCAATCACGAGATCATAGCTTCCGGCCTCAAGTTCGGCTTCGTAGGTGCCGTCAATGAAAAAGACATACCGCCCGTCGTGCGGCCATTTTTCGACACCGGGAATCAACTCGCTCTGGGAGATTGTCTCGTCTTCCCAGCGCGTAAACGTCAGGGCCGATTGACTTGGCAAGGGTAGACGACCGTGCGCATCGTACAGACCGATGCGGGCCGGTGTCAGCGCGCTTTTTACCCCATCACGCACCTGGAGCCGCAGCGTCCCTTTTGGGCCGGTATGCAGAGCGGGCTTCCCCTCCCGTTTGAGATGCAGGTCACAGACGGTAATCTCTGGCGAATCTCCAGGTTGCGACCCGGTCAGGTCTATCCCTGGCGCAGCCAACGCAAAATCAGCTGCGGTTAATAATCGGTTGGCAAGGCGAGCATGCTCCAGGGTGAGCGTCACGCTCGCCCAACGTGGCGTATCCTGGGCAAAGCGGACCGTCTCGGCCTGGGGGCGACGGCCCGCCCGGTCGTGATAGTACACCAAACCGGTGCTCGTTTTACGGTCCAGGACGAGCTCGATGGTCACGGTTTCATCAATATTAAACGCAAAGGCATCATCGACATCGAACATCAAGAGTGCGCCAACGACACACTGGCGGCCGTCACGCTGCTCGACTCTGGCTGCGTCGGTCGAGCGGAACGGTGCCGCCCCACTCGTGCGGGCGTCCATATCGATTGCGGTGACCGTGTTGATATGCTCCGTCCGCCAGGCGAGTTGCAATTTTCCGTTCGGATGGCGCTGATGGGCCGCTACCTGCGTACCGCCTATGAGGAACAGTCCTATCAGCACCGTCCCGCCAACGAAGAGTCCACCAGACCTGTGACGATTCATCTCGCTGCCCTCCTTATCTCTTCGCTGTATCATCTTACCCAAGGGCAAAAAACTCTGGACCAAAGCGGTCCAGAAGCGTAGGCTTACACCTCGTACCGGTAGATAAAGAAAGAGGACGATGGCTGATCCAGATCTTCACGGCGCCTGCTTTGTCTGTAGCAGTCCAGAAGCGCCGGGCGAGCACGCCGAAAACAGTTTCACCCGCCGTCAGCTCTTGGTACACGGCAGTCTTGCGGGTGCGGCTTTTGGCGCGCCGGCCTCTCACCGCCCGTCTCCTCTTTTTGCCAGCCTGCTCCCACTGCAAGAAAAACCACCCCACCACGACTGTATCATCGAAGCGCCGTGGGGGCTGGTTTTTCACAATGGACGCTTGCAGCTTTGGCCGGACTGCTCGGTTCGGGTACGGAGAGACCGTATCGAGGAAGTCAAAAGTGGCCAGCTCCAGGGCGATACGCCGCGTATCCGAGCTAGCGGTCAACTGTTGCTGCCAGGTTTTATTTCGGGTCATACCCATGTCTGTTCAGCCACCCCGACCCGGGGGATTATTGAGGGGGGTCGCTCGTATGCCCGACCACTTGAGTTGGTCGAGTCTCTGAGCACCGAAGACCTCGATGCCTTGACCGCCTATAACGTGGCGGAGTTGCTCCGCTCGGGCTGTACAACCCAGGTTGAAATGAGCCTGAGTTTACGCCAGGCAGAATCGTACGTCCGCATTGCCGGGCGTTGGGGCGTGCGAGGCTATCCCGGCGGTATGATTCCCGGTATTGCGCGGCTGTTTCCCATCTGGTTTCGGAATTCGGATCAAGTCCTGATCGACTCAGAACAGGAGACCTTGGCTGAGATTGCGGCGAATAGACACTTTGCCCTGACCCATAACGGCAGTGAAGACGGGCGGATTCGTCCCCAAATGGCCCCACATGCCACGGATACGCATACACCCACGACGATGGCGGCCATTCTGGCCGCAGCCAAAGAAATCGGCAACGGGATTCATATTCACTTGTCACAAAGCGCCCAAGAGACAAAAACAGTTCAGCGCTTATGGGGTAAACGGCCGGCGGAATGGTTAGACGAACTGGGCTTTTATTCCGAGCGTATCTTTGGTGCCCATTTCACCGGGATTGATATCCAGCGCGACCTTCCGTTTTTAGCCGGCAAGCAGTTGACCTATGCTCACTGTCCGTCTGGTAATGGCGCTGGCGGCAGTAGTGGCACGCAGCCCTACCCCGAAGCCCTGGCTGCTGGTGTCCGCACCACGATTGGCATCGACACGCACTCAAACGATTATATCGAAAACCTGAAACTCGCCGTGCTGTACGGACGTGCCCGCGCCCTACTCTTACAGGCGACCAGCGCCGTCCCGTTACAACTGCCAACCATTTGGGATGCCGTCCAAGGGGCAACCTTGGGAGCTGCTCAGGGCCTCGGACGGGACGATCTGGGCCGTATTGCGCCGGGGGCCAAAGCGGACCTGTGTACGGTTGATGTCACCGGTTTCCTGACTGGCAGCGGAGCCGTCCCGCCCGAACCGCTCAACAATCTTCTGTATGCCCATGGCCTGAGCGTTCGGCATGTGATGGTCGACGGTCAATTCCAGATTTTTCACGGTCAGTTTGTGAGTGATAACGCCACACGGGTGCAGCACCAAGGCGGGGCAGCGGTCCAAAAAATCTGGGCGCAACTGCAAGCTGAGAACTGGTTCGCCTGAAGGCGTATCTTTGGCCGTCTCTTCCGCCCTGCGTCAAATCTGACTTGACGCACTGGCCGATGCGCTTTATCTAACAGACCCGTAAGATATCAGCAGTTGTCCAAGGAGGGGAACTTGGTAATGTATCGAGGCGTTCGAATCTTGTTCAGTTGGTGGGTTGGGCTTGTGGTGTTGACCGGGGGGATTGGTGAGGCCCAGGAAGCCGGTCCCCAAGACGTGCCCGGCCCAGCGGTGCCGACGGAACTCAGGACGTGGTTGACGCAGACCGCCACCCAGCGGACGCTCCCGCCCGGTTCCTACCCGGCTGAGGAGCTAGTTGGAGTGCTCCCGCCCAATGCGCCCCAACTGCTGGCCTCCGAAGCGACCAATGGCACGGCCCCTGCGCTCGATGTGGTCGCCTCTCGTACGTATGATGTCCTGGTTTCGGACAGCGTCCATCAGCTGAAACCGAACGGTGAACTCGATGACACCACGCGTTGCGGGCGAGAGCTGCCCTTTCCAGGCCTCGCTCCCGACGCGAGCCGCGCCGGACTGAAATCCGTCTGGAACCTGTTGTGTCGGAATCGGGGCGGGAGCTTTGAGTATCTCGGGCATACCTTTCGTGGCTCAGGCCCAAATCCTCATCGGACCCTTATCATCAATGGCTGGAACGGCTGGGGGCCGCAGGGCTTCGGCCTCCGCGCGCTGACGCTGGCTCCAGGCGACCAAAAGGACAACGAAATGATGGGTTGGCTACCGTGGGCGCGGGACAAAGCCGAGAGCTTTTATGTGTATAATATGAAGATGCGTCGGCCGCGCCAGGGGTCGACCACGCGGGGCGATAAAATGGCGGGGACCCAATTCACCCGCGAGCATGCCTTTGGCTGGGAAGGACAGTTCTTTTTTTATGACTGGGAGATGCTGGGTGAGCGCCCGGTCTTGACGGCATTCGACAGTCGGCACGAGTTTCCCCAGTATTTGCCCGCCAATCGCTGGTTTGCAGACGACCAGTGGATGCTCCGCCCGGCCTTCCTGGTAGTAGGCAAACGCGCCCACAAAGGGGCCGGCTCGGGGTATGTGGCGCTGTGGCTCGACACAACCACGTTCGAGCCGTTGTGGACGGTATTTTATACAGAGGCCGGGGTCGCCCGGAATATCCTGGGGCTCACGTTCAAGTGGGATACGCAGTCCCAGCGACACGTGACTCTCGGCATGAGCGCGGTAGACTTGGACGCCAATGGGGGTCCTGTGACAGGGACGGTGTTCGAGGCACATTTTTGCAGTATCCTGCACCACCCGGATGCACCTGCTGACCCTGCGAGCTACAACGGTCAACTGTTGGGCAAGAAACCCTTCAACTGGAGCTTCCGCCCGCCAGGCTGTGAGGAAAGTGTCGAGTATGAGTCTACTCAACAAGACGGCTAAAGGCGCACATCCCCGGCGAGCTTGATAATTGCGCCTGTGTGTCCGCCTCCTATTACTAGACAGTCCCGGCCATTGACTACGCTCGCGAGTGACGACACAGGTAGCAGCGCATGGACAGAACAAGTGGGACATTATCCTGTTCCACACGACCCGAGAGGAGAAGCATATGACAACAGAGGTAGCCCTGATCGTCGGGGCCGGTCCGGGAACGAGCGCGAGTTGCGCCCGGCTTTTCGCCCGCGAGGGCATGCAGGTGGCCGTTGCCGCCCGCACCCCGGATAAACCCGTACTCAAGAAACTGACGAGCGAGTATGGCGTGCGGTGCTATGCGTGCGACGCGCGCGAGCCCGAGGCCGTGGAGGCACTGTTTCAAGCGGTGCAGGCTGACCTTGGACGGCCCACGCTGGTCGTACACAATATCGACGGCCGGACCCCGGAGATTTTCCGTAAAGACCTCGCCGAGGCTGACCCAGGTCTGGTACGCGACACCCTGCTGAACTCCGCATATAGCGCCTTCCTCGTAGGCCAACAGGCGACAAAAAGCATGCTGGCCAGCTCGCCCGGTGCCGACGGCCACCGGGGCACCATTATCTTCACCAATGCCAGCGCGGCCTATAAGGGCTACCCGAGGAGTGGCGCGTTTGCGATGGCCTGCCAGGGCAAATCGGGTCTGGCAGAGAGTATGGCCAGAGAACTCATGCCCAAGGGCATTCATATTGCCCACGTGCCGATTGACGCGGCGATCGGTTGGACTCAGGAAGACGGAACCCGCTGGCATCGCCTGGCCGGGACGACGGTGGACGACAATATGGCCGACCCGGATTCCATTGCCGAGACCTATCTGCAACTCCACCGTCAGCCTCGCTCGACCTGGGCCTTTGAGGTCGTGCTGCGGCCGTGGGTTGAACCGTGGTAAAGAAGACATCCATCGAGAAAGGAAAGCAGGTCATGACAACCCACGTTATCTCAGCGGATTTTCCCTATGCCTCCCAGTACGTGGAGGTACACGGCTCGCAGATTCACTACGTGGAGGAAGGCAGCGGTGATCCGATTTTATTTCTCCACGGAAACCCGACCTCCTCGTATCTGTGGCGGAATATCATGCCGCACCTGCAAGGGCACGGGCGTTGCATTGCCATGGATCTGATCGGAATGGGGAAATCCGACAAGCCCGACCTGGACTATTCTTTCTTCGATCACGTCAAATATGTGGAAGGCTTTATCGAGAAGCTGGGCTTACAGCGTCTCACCCTCGTCATACACGACTGGGGTTCAGCCTTGGGCTTTCATTATGCCATGCGCAACGAGGCCAATGTGAAAGCACTGGCCTTCATGGAAGCGATTATAATGCCCATCCCGAGTTGGGATGCCTTTCCCCAGGATTTGAAGCAAACCTTTCAGGCCTTCCGGACGCCCGAGGTAGGCTGGGACATGATTGTGAATAATCATGTGTTTGTTGAGCAGATCTTACCCGGCGCAGTTGTCCGTCCGCTGACCGAAGCCGAAATGGACTATTACCGGGCACCCTATACCGACCCACCCACCCGCAAGCCGCTGTGGCGTTGGCCCAATGAGATTCCCATTGCCGAGGAGCCGGCTAACGTGGTGGCGGCGGTTGGGGCGTATAACGTGAAGCTCCAACAATCGGACCTGCCAAAGCTGCTCTTCTCCTGCACTCCCGGCGCACTCATTCCCGCTCCAGTAGTGGAATGGTGCCAGCAACATCTCCCGAATTTGAAAGTGGTCGATATTGGGCCGGGCATTCACTTCGTCCAAGAGGACAACCCACATCTCATCGGGACGGAGCTGGCGAACTGGTACCGTAGTTTATAAGCTCAGGACGAAGGGGCAGGGCTCAGGGAGAGCCTCATCCCGGACTGCTGCACAGGTCAAACATCTTTACAGGCCGTAGACCTTCGTCACGTTCTCTCCCAACACCTTCTGGCGGGTCGATTCTGACATCGGCGCGACGAGTTCACTCAGCTCTTCCATGTAATTGTCGGGGTGATCGGGATGGGGGAAGTCCGAGGCCCAGAAGAATTTGTCCGCACCGACAAAGTCTACGACGTGGCCAAAGGCTTTTTCGTCCGGATCGCCGGAAATCCAGCACTGACGCTGAAAGTAATAGCTCGGCTTTTCTTTGAGCCGCACCGTATCACCCAGCGGACTGTCATACACGGCGTCCATCCGATTGAGCAGATACCCGGCCCAGCCTGCGCCTGACTCTAAGACAATGACTTTAATATGCGGAAAGCGCTCAAACAGGCCGTATTGAAACATGGCCGTAAACGCCTGGAGCGGGCCTTGGCCGCCATGCACATTAAAATGCCACATGGCCCATTTCTGCATGTCTTTGAAACGTTGGTGGACGCGCTTGGAGGGTGGCTCGCCAGCCGGATGAATACCGACCGGCACATCGAGTTCCTGGGCCTTGGCCCAGAACGGGTCGTAGTCCGGATGGGCGTGGGATTTATCCGTCGGTGTGAACGGCGCAAAAAATGCCCCTTTGGCTCCGGCTTTGACCGAGCGTTCCAGCTCCTTTGCGGCCTCATGGGGATCGCCCATGGAAATATGGGCGACCGGAATCAGCCGGCCATTGGTATCCGCACAGAACTCCGTAATCCAGCGGTTATACGCAGTCGTCAAGGCAGCCTGATACGCCAGATCGCCAACTTCTTCAGTCTCCCAGATCAGCCCGATACTGGGATATAGGATAGCCTTTTCCAAGCCTTCTTGATCCAGTCGCCGGACTCGCTCCTGGGCGTCCATGGACCCAAACGGTGCCTCGCCGACATAGGTCATATTCGGGTCCGGCTTGTCTCGGTCGGGCGGCTTCTTGCCCATGGCTCCAAAGGCAGCCAAGGAACCTGCGGGCATATATTTAAAGGGCCGGCCATCGATTTCCAGGTATTCCAGGCTCTGCTCATTGGTACGCAGGCGGATGGCCCGGTCCCGATACTGGGGGTCAATATATTTCTCCCAGATGTCAGGCGGCTCAAGAATATGGCCATCGGCGTCTATTGCCCCTGAGTAGGGGAATGTGGTTTGGGTTGCCATGCACTGTCCTCCTCAAAAACAGACTGACGAATACCGTGTATGCGGAAAGGACACCGGCGCTTTGTCCAGACGTTCGTAGCCCTGCTGATGTGTCTATCTGCTTGCACTCAAGAGCGCTAGGTCCGGGGTGAGGCAGGTTCGCTTGCGAATATGCAAGTCAGGAGGGCAGCGCTTATCCCTCTTTCATCCTTTTACCGCTTGACTCTCCTGCGGAATTCGCATGAAGTGCGGAGAGCTTTCAATGCAAAGGAGGAGAGTATGAAATTTGGTAGTGTCATGTTCGCTACGGATTACGCCGTCCGTCCTGACGAGTTTGCCAAAGAGTGCGAAGACCGCGGCTTTGAGTCGGTCTGGTATCCGGAGCATACCCATATCCCCGCCAGTCGGCGCAGTCCGTGGCCGGGCGGCGGGGAGCTACCCAAAGACTATTGGCATACCCACGATTTGTTCGCGTCGCTGATGGCCGCCGCGGCTGCCACGACCACCCTCAAAGTCGGCAGCGGTATCTGCCTCGTGCAGGAGCACGACCCCATCAAGCTCGCCAAGGAAGTGGCCACGGTAGACCAGCTCTCGAACGGTCGCCTGCTGTTCGGGATCGGCGGTGGCTGGAATGCCGAAGAAATGGAAAACCACGGCACGCCCTTCGATCGCCGCTGGAAGATTCTGCGCGAAAAAATCGAGGCCATGAAAGCCATCTGGACTGAAGAGGAAGCCGAGTATCACGGCGAGTTTGTGAACTTCGATCCGATCTGGTCCTATCCCAAACCGCTACAGAAACCCCATCCCCCCATTCTGCTGGGTGCCCACACCCCAGGCGGTTTGAATCGGGTCGCCAACTACTGCGACGGTTGGATCCCGATCGGGCCACGAATTCCTGACCTCAAGGGCTGGATCGGCGATATGCACGCGCGGGCGGAAAAGTTCGGTCGTCAGGCCTCGGACCTGGCCGTGTCCGCTTTTATGGCTCCTGCCGAGGAGGCAGTTATCAATCAGTATGAGGAACTGGGGATTGAACGCTCCATCTTCGCTGTTCCGTCCGAGAGCCGAGACAAGGTCTTGCCGATTCTGGATAAGTACGCTGCGTTTATGTCGAGTATGAGCTAGACGAACAAACCCTCAGGAGGAAGAACCTATGATCGATTTACACTACTGGCCCACCCCGAACGGTAAGAAAGTTACCATTCTATTGGAAGAGTGCGGCATGCCGTACAAGATGATCCCGTGCAATATCGCCCAGGGCGATCAGTTCACGGACGAGTTTCTCAGAATCTGCCCCAATAACCGGATGCCGGCCCTGGTAGACCACGAGCCACTCGGCGGGGGCGAGCCGATCAGCATTTTTGAGTCCGGGGCGATGATGATGTATATCGCTGAAAAGGCCGGACAGTTTTATCCCCAGGATGTCCGTGGCCGTTACGATGTCAATCAGTGGGTGATGTGGCAGATGGCCAACCAGGGACCCAAGAGTGGCGAGTGCGGCCATTTTCGCCGTTTGGGCGACGACCAGGGCGATCAGACCTACGCGGTCCGGCGTTTTACGGATGAGGTCAATCGCATGTTCGGCGTGATGAACAACCAGTTATACCGGCAGCCCTATCTGGCCGGGAACGAATACACCATTGCCGACATGATCTGTTACCCCTGGACGGTTAACTGGGAGTCCCAGGGTCAGGACATCAACGAGTTCAAATACTTCAAGCGCTGGTACGAGGAACTCTCGGAACGCGAGGGCGTCAAAAAAGGCATGGCCGTCGGCAGCGACCTCGGGTTCGACGTCACCAAGCTCTCACAGGAAGAGAAAGACCGCCTACGCAAAATGCTCTACAACCAACGCGCCCGCCCCGTCCCGGAATAGTTAGGGTGTCGGGTGAGGCAGTGCCCACCTGAACCACATTTTTGATCTGATCCATCAATGCACGTGAGACCCCGGGGTGCTTTCCTCGGGGTCTCGTCGTCTGTGGTATGTCTATTGATGGTACAGCGCCTGACCGGACGAATTGTCTATATGTTCGCCTTCTACGCTGCGTCGGTCGCCGAGCGGCAAGACGGACTGGGACGATATTACAAGTCATGAGATACTGACAACATAGAGTTAAGCTGAAGACATGTCATATGCGACACCACTACATACCCCAATTTCTTTTGAGGGCCTGGGCCGGTGCGGACGAGAAAATTGAGGTGTTCTGGGTTGATCCACAGCATCTTCGTTCGTCACGTCTGGCGCCTAAGTTTACCGGCTATGAGGATGACCTTTATGCTTTGACAACGTCCGAGGTTGCTGGAATGGAGCAACAAGCTGTGGGGACAAAATTCCTGCAGCGTCTCGACGATTTGGCAGCTAGGGTATTGCAAAAGATGGCAGCCACGGGCTTCGCTGACCTGACGCCGGAGGACCGCTGTGTTTGGGTGTATTTCATAATGTCGCTTCGATCGCGTACTCCAGAAGTTGTCTCGCAACTTCACATGGAAGGTTCCAATTCCTTGAAAGACTCGTTGGATGAAAGGCCGGAAGAATATGAGGCAATATCGGAAACTACTGATCCACCCACACTGATGGAGTGGTCTGAGCAGCAGTTTCCAGGCCTCATCGAGAATTTTGGCACGATGTCCTTTCCAAGTTTTGTCTGTAATCCAGATATTGGTCAGAAGATACTCGACATGAAGTGGCGGTTATGGGATTTCAGAGGGCAGAAAAACCACTTGTTGCTTGCGGACCGACCCTGCATCTTTACGACGGGCATTGACGATCCTGACTTGGTGATTGCGTTGCCAATTAGCCCATGGAAGGCGTTCATGGCAAACAAGACTGACCGTCTCGCTAGCATCATGAGGCAGCAGCGTCCAAAGGATTTGTTAATGCGTATGAATGAGAGTTCGCTTAGCCAAGCGAAAATTCGTGTTTATGCTCGAGATGCAACTCCAGATCGTTTCATTTGTAACCGCCTGAATGTACAGGATTCCGCCCAGGATTAATGTGAAGGCCCTGTCTCAGAGGTTCGAGACGGCAATGAAAGGCGCGAGGAAGAGTTCGGCTCCCGCCCGGTGACATGGGCGGGAGCCAAGAGAACGGAAGGGAGGCTTAGGCGACCGCTTTTTGGTCCAACTGCTGCAAGCGCGGCATGACTTCAGCCGCGAACAGCCGCATGCTCTGCTCGCTGTCTTCATACGGCATACCGCCGTAGCTGAACACACCGGTGAAGGCATCGCAGCCGATCTTGGAGCGGATCTCAAGGACTTTTTCAAAACACTGGTCCGGTGTGCCCCAGACCTGGAGGTTGAGGAAAAAGTCGGTCACGCCTTCGACACTGCCCATCGCTTCAGACATCTTGCCGTAGTATTCGTAGCCCTTGGTCTTGGCGAAATGGTCACCACCAAAATTGTAGTGCTTCATGGCCGACTGCCAGTAGGCGCCGATGTAGCGCCGGGCCATCTCTTCGGCACGGCCGGCATCCTTATCGCAGAAGACCCAGCCGCCGGCGACCGGCGCCGGTGCCTCGGCCCCGTTGGCCTCACGGTAGACCGTCCGGTACGTCTCCAGCTCTACCGCCACGTCTTCCCACGGCTTCTGGGGAATGATCAGGATGCCGACGCCCAGGCGAGCCATGATCTCGGACGACTCGGGTGAAACCGCAGCGGCATACGTCCGGCCCTTAAAGGATTTGAACGGCTTGGGACGGATGTCTTTCTTGGGCTGGGTATAGTACTGACCCGCATACTCGCAGTAGCCCTGTTCGAGTCCGGTCAGGACCATATCCGCGGCCTCGACAAAGCGTTCGCGGGACTCACCCATATCGACCCGGAAGCCCTCGAACTCGACCTGCCCGGCGCCGCGGCCGAGCCCTAGAATCAACCGCCCGTCACTCATATCGTCCAACATCGCAATTTCTTCCGCCGCCCGCATGGGATCGTGCCAGGGTAGCACGACGACCATCGTACCCAGTTTGACCGTCTTGGTCCGACCCGCCATATAGGTCAGGAACTGGAGGACATCGGGCACCATGGTGTAATCGGTAAAGTGGTGCTCAACGCTCCAAATCGAGTCAAAGCCAAGCGGCTCGGCCAAATCGGCCAACCGAATCTCATTTTTGTAGACCTCATAGTCCGAGATCTTCTGGGCCGGGTTTTGGCAGATTGCGGCCATGCCGATCTGCATCGGTGAATCGAGTTGTGTCATGCTGTGTATCCTCCTTCGGGTAGTAGCAATCTTCTAACGCCCGTCTTCAAAGGTCCGGCAGCATAGCGCAGGTGAAAAAAGAAAGATAGCTGGCGATCCGCTGTCACGCGGAGGCTGAAAACTACCCTGCAAGATCGAAGAGCAGTTTACGCTTTACATTCAGGATGCGTCGTATAGTAGGTTGCGTATAGGAGTGAGCGTATGAGCAAGCGACAATCTCGACAGGTATTGTTCGGAACACTGCTGGCGGTCGTCCTCGTGTGGGGTTCTCCGGCCGCTGGACAAGAATGGACGCAATCGAAGTGGGGGCCGGAGGATGAGATCGGAAGCGCGAACTACATCACACCTGAACGCGTGAAGCTCGCGGCCAGTCTGGTCAAAACCGGCAAGACGTACGCGCTCGGGATGGTGACCGGCCCCGATACGCCGGCCTATCCGCCCCGCCACTACAAGGTGTACGTCTGGGATACCGTGCTGGGGGGACCGAACGAGCTTACCACCACCGACGACTTGGCCGTTACCTGGCTCGGGGTCGGCAGTCAAATCGACGGGTTCGGTCACGTCGGCATCGATCATGTGCATTACAACGGCTGGAAGACGCAGGACTTCCTCTCGCTCACGGGCATCAAGAAGTTCGGTGTGGAGAACATCCCACCCATCGTGGCGCGCGGTGTGCTGCTGGATATGACGAAATACTATGCGGTCGACATCGTGCCTAACGGTACGGCCTTCAACAGCAAGGAGATCGACGAGGTCGTAAAGAGACAAGGTATAGAAATCCGGGAAGGCGATGTGGTGCTGTTCCACACCGGCTGGCTGGAGCAATTCGCGCAGATGGGTGAGGGCGAGCCGAAGCTAGGCTTTCCTGAACCGGGTATTGGCGTCGAGGGCGCGCGCTACCTGGCCGGGAAAGGCGTCGTGGCGGTCGGGGCGGACACCTGGGCGCTGGAGGCCATCCCGTTCGAGAAGGAGGCCGAGCGCTTTCCGGTCCACCAGGAGTTATTGGCCAAGAACGGCACCTACATCCTCGAGAACATGAACACGGCTGCGCTGGCCGCAGATGCGGCCTACGAGTTCATGTTCGTGCTCGGCACGCCACGCATGGCCGGGGCGGTACAGACGATTGTCAATCCCGTTGCGATCCGCTGAAGCAATACGGAAAACCCGCGGCGTGTTTACCGAGGTTACCTCAGTTAGTGCGAGAGCGTTGACGTACCCCGTCGCCGAAAGCTTGTAAATCCAGAGGTGTAGAATGGAGATTTATTCGTACTCAGAAGCCAGACAGAAACTTTCCAGCGTGCTCGACGAGGCCGAATCAACGGGCAAAGTGTTCATACGTCGAAGAGATGGTCGGACCTATGCTCTGGTACCGGAGCGTGTGCCTACATCGCCCCTGGATGTTCCCTCTGTCAACACGAATATCTCGGCACAGGAGATCGTTGCCGTCGTCAGGCGTGAGCGCGGCAGAATAAGAGGATTGAGACGGCGCACCTGACGGACAGGGGCAGGGGCGCGATGGCAACATCGGCCATTTACTGAAAGCGGCGGGCGTCTTCTCCGGCGTAGCGCGCAACCAGTGTATCAATCCGTGATGTCTGTTCTACTCTATCGAGGACCTCAGCCAGACGGCGGGCGGGAATGGTGCACGTCATCTCGGTGGCCTGCATGCCGGTTCGCGCCCGGCTCAGCGCGCAGCCGACACTCACGGCGACCTGGCCGTCTTTCGCCATGGCCACGATATGACACTGCGGCTTACCCTCGATCTTGAGATCGGGTAGGGCGTCCGAGAGCACCATGGCGGCGTGCGGGTTGATGCGGAGCAGCACCACGTCGGGATCAAGCGGCGTTTCCGCCAGTGGCCCATAGGTAACGGCCCCAGGCTTGTCCGCCACCGTTGGAATATGAGGGAAGACCTCCTCCGCCACCCAGCCGCTTTCCAGCAAGGTCGCCACGTCCTTGCCCTGGGCGGCCTCTTCCAATGTTTTGAAACCGTGGGTGAGACTACCCACGCTACAGTTGCCGTGGTCTTCGGCAACCGTGCTGAAGGTGCGTTCCCCGGCTTTGATCCAGAAGACACAGCCGGCGGCCACCCGCCCGGTCCGCCCATCCGGCGTTGGTTCGGCCAGCGGCTCGTCAAAGTCCGGGATGTTTTCCGGTCGGGCCGGGCTAAAAGTAATCGCCAGCGGTGCGGCCACCGGGCGCAGCGCCTTGGTGAGGCGTTCGGCTAAGCCGTTCCAATCTGCTGTAGTCATGGCCTTTACTCCTCTGGTGAGCACACGGTCTCACGTTTCAATAATCTGGAACGCATGTACACCGATCTCGGTTGAGACCTCAATCTCGCCGCCCTGCACGCTCCAGTTGTCCCACGCCTGACCGTCCATGAGCACCCGACAGGTACTCGGCTGCTGCAAGTTCTTGACGCGAAAGCTGGTCGGTCGTCCCTGGGCGGCCGGGTCAGCCGTATAGGTCCGTAAGACCAGGGTCTTCTCCTCTTGGTCGTAATACGCCTGTGACAAACCCATGTTTGGAAAGTCCACCTCGTATACGGTGGGCTGGTCGAACTTCTCCAGGTTCGGCTCGGTATAGATGCGGGACCACGCACCTGGGCCACCGACCTCAGCCACCATCAGATTGGCGTTATACTGCCCGCGCGGATAGGGTTCGTTCAGTCCAAAGCCATAATAGAATTCCCCGGCGTCCCGATCCCAGGTTGGCTCGTAGTTGGCCTCGGCATGGGAACGTATTTTCCTGGCCGTCTCCGTGTCACCCAGATCCTGAGCCAGACTCAGGGCGCGGACCGTCATATATGGATGATCCTCGGTCGCGCCAGGCGCGAAGGTTATATACGCCGTGCCGTCCGGCTTTTCGACCAGATAGTCTCGTTTGACGGTCTCATAAAAGCGAGTGGCCATGGCCCGGTCGTTCGGCAATAGGTAAAACCCCCACATAATCCAGCTAAAGACGGCGGGCAGGGTGTTATTGTAATCAATCAACGGGTCGTAATAGATGGTCACCCACTCGGGCAGAAGCGGGTCCTCGGACGGGGCAATATAGTTTTGCTTAGCGTACTCGTACCACTGCTCAAACGCGCGAAACGTGTTGCCGTTATAGAAGGTGTCGTAAAGCCTCAGACCGAGGCTGGTGACCGTGAGTCACAGCGGCCACACTTTGGTGTTCTCTCAATGCGAGCCCTCGGGTCTGCTACACCACTGGTCGCTGATGTACTCATTCATGCTGGTGTGGGTGTAGTGAAACGTATGCTCGCCATTATTCACGACGCTGAAACCGTCATTATATTTTCGGTCACCCGACACATACAGGTGTAAGCCCATGGTCAGCGACAGAAAGCCTTTGTAGTAAATCGCTCCGGCGGCCTTGATCGGGTCGGGCTCATAGCCCCACGGCTCAACCCCGTTTGCAGCCCAGCCCGGCGTGTCGTATTCCCCGCGGAGCTCGTTGGGAATGAGCAAGGGGAAAAACTCATCCGGATAGTGCTCGCGCTGCGGGTCGGGGCCGATCTGCTCGGACCAGTCATAGGTCCCCCAGTAGTCGGTAATCCGGTCAACTAGGCTTTCCAGAATCTTGCTGTACACCTCGCGCCAGGCCGGCGTGATGTCGCTCATCATGGCGACCGCGTAGGACGAGTCTACGGCATCGAAGCGATGAAAATTCCCCATGGGGGGCAGGCTTTTATCGTCCCACATTTCAGATGGCCGACCGTCTTTGGACCAGTCGTCGTCCACCATGGCCTTGCGGTACAGGTATTTGAGCCAGCCGCGCGCCCTTTCGGACAGCTCGGTCTGGACCGTCTCGTCTGCCATACTGCCCTCCTCTCGTTTTGCCGCTCGTATTATTAGCGTACGACACTCTGCATTTAGCCACGTACGCTTGAGAAAAACAATCATACCGGTCTATACTCAGCGCCAATTACCTATCGGTATTCTGCGGACCCGACTTTAACGACGAGGAGGGGATACCCATGCCCAACGCTGATCTCTCACCGCTGTTCGAGCCCATCAAGATCGGCAAGTTGAACCTCAAGAACCGGATCGTGATGGCGCCAATGTGCTCGCGTTTGCCGACGGCGGACGGAGAGGTCACGCAGGCATTGATCGATCACTACGCGGTGCGCGCGAAAGGCGGCGCCAGCATGCTCATCATCGAGTTCGCCCACATCGACGAAAAGCTCTCGTCGGCGGAATGGGGCATGCTGAGCGCGAGCAGCGATCGCTATCTGGTGGGCCTGAGCCTGCTCGCCGAGACCATTACCCTAAACGGCGCGCGGGCGTGCCTGCAGCTCGCGCATGCCGGCCGTCAGAGTTCGTATGCGCAACCCTGTCTGTCGCCGTCCGCAATTCCGGACAAGGTATACGAAGCGCTCTACAGCGATCACTATCGAGTCCGGGAGATCACGCCGGACGAAATCGAGGAGGTGCTCGACAAATTTGCCGAAGCCGCGCGGCGCGCCAAGAACGCCGGTTTCGAAGCGGTCGAGATCCATGGCGCGCACGGCTATCTGCCCGGTACGTTTCTGTCGCCTTACGGCAATAAGCGTACCGACGAGTGGGGCGGATCGCTCGAGAACCGGGCGCGCTTTTCGCTCGAGATCGTGCGCCGTTCCCGCGCGCTGGTCGGTCCCGATTTCCCGATCATCTATCGGTATAACGGCGACGATTTCTCGCCCGAGGCGTTCGCCATAGAAGAAGCCCGCGAGTTCGCCCTGATGCTGGAGGCGGCAGGCATCGATGCGCATCACGTGTCGGGGTCGATCGGAGAGAGCTGGGAGGAGTGCTGCGCGCCCATCTACGCGCCGCGCGGCAACCTTGTGCATCTCGCCGACGCGGTCAAGCAGGTCGCGACCTTGCCGATCATCACCGTCGGCGCGATCGACGTTCCGATGGCGGCGGAGGTGGTGCGTGACGGAAAAGCCGACATCGTCGCTATCGGCCGCGGTTTTCTGACCGATCCAGAGATCCCCAACCACGCCGCAACGGGTGACGTCAGGGCCGTCCGGCCGTGCATTCGCTGCAACGAGAGTTGTCTGAACGGCGAGATGCTGGGACGCCCGCAACGCTGTGACGTAAATTTCCAGTGCGGGCGCGAAAGCACCTATCCGATGCGCGCCGCCGATGCGCGCCGCCGCGTGGTCGTGCTCGGCGGCGGCGCTGCCGGCATGGAGGTGGCGCGGGTCGCCTGCCTGCGGGGACACGAGGTCACACTGTTCGAAAAGACGGATCGATTGGGCGGCCAGCTGCAAATAGCCGCGCAGCTCGGTTTCAAGGACGACCTGCGCGCGCTGATGGATCACATGGCCTACGAGGTCGCGCGCCTGGACGTCGATATCCGCATGGAGACAGAGGCGACGCCCGAGCTGATCCGCCCGTTGAATCCGGACCTGCTGATCGTAGCCTGCGGCGTACAATCGAAGTTTCGCGACGTCACCGGTGTCGATCTGCCGCACGTCTCCTTTCCCGTCGACCTGCTGGAAGAGAGAGCGACGGCGGGCGACCGTGTCATTGTCGTCGGTGGCGGCTGGCTGGGCTGCGACATCGCGGTCTACCTCGCCCGTCTCGGCAAAAAGGTCGTGTTGACCACCGTCAAGGAAGCCGCCACCGATCTCATTCCCGATCTCGAGCCCTTCAGCCGCAAGGTGTTCATGGACATGATGATCGGCAACGGCGTCGAGATTAAGGGCAACCACCGCATCGCCGAGATCACGGAGCGGGGCGCTCGGTTCACCGGCGACGACGGCCAGATCATCGATCTCGAAGCTGACACCATCGTGCCGGCCTGGGGTTTCCGGCCCGATAGGGAATTCGACGGCGTCGCACAAGCGCTCGCCCCCGCGTCGCGCTTCGTTGGCGATTGTGTGCGGCTCGGCAACCTGCGCAGCTGTATCTGGCCGGGGTTTCTCGCCGGGTACGAAGCTTGAGGGCTATCCTTAAAGGAGGAGTAACTGATGGCTGCACGACGCTATACCTGGCCCGACGGGCACTGGGACTGGCCCATACACGTGACGCATAAGCACGGGGTGCGGTGCGGCGAGATGATCTTCTTCGGCGGCCAGGTCGATCTCGACTCCGCAGGCAACGTCCGCAATCCAGGTGACCTCACCACGCAGACCCGGGCCGCGATGGAGTACATCCGCGTCATTCTGGCCGAGCTCGACGCGGACATGGCCGATCTCGTCAAGCTCATCTGTTTCTACGTTCACGAGCGCGACGAAGACCGGGACCGCCTGCTCGCGGAAGTCGCGGCGGCGCTCGGTGAGGGGCCGGGACCGGTGATCTCCCTCGTTCCATTGCCGGCGCTCGCTTATGAGGACATGGTCGTCGAGATCGAGGGCGTGGCGATGCGCGGCGCCGACGGTGCGCGTCTGGCGCGAACGGTGTCCAACGCCGGCATACCGACACCTCTGCCCGCGCCGTTCAGTCACGCCTTGCGATGCGGCCGCATGCTGTTCGTCGGCGGACAAACGGCGCTTGACTCCGATGGCGGCGTCGCCGAGGCCGGCGATCTCGTCGTGCAGAGCCGCCTGGTCACGGAGCGCATCGGCGTGCTGCTCGGTGACCTCGGGGCCGGTTACAACGACGTCGTCAAGCTCAACCGGTACTACGTCGCCGGCGGCACGGCCGCAGAATGGGAGGGCTCGGCGCTGGCGGTCGCGAGTTACTTTGTGGAGCCCGGTCCCGCGGCGACCGGCATTCCCATCCCGGCGCTCTTTCGCGGCGGATTGATGATCTCCGTCGAAGTGACGGCCGTGCTGGGTGAGGATGACGGCCCTCTGCCGCGCCAGCACGCGTGGCCGGCAGGGCATTGGGACTGGCCGGTGCACCTGCCCTATAAGCACGGCGTCAAGCACGGGCACATGGTCTACGTTGGCGGTCAGGTGTCGATCGATTCGAAAGGCGCGGTCATCGATCCTGGCGACCTCGTCACGCAGACGCGCACCAGCATGGCGAACATCGCCAGGGTGCTCGGCGAGTTCGGCCTCGGGCTGGACGACGTCGTCAAGGTGACGGCGTTCTACGCGGGCAATGCGTCGGCCGAGATCCTGCACGACAACTTAAGTATCCGCTCGTCCAGTTTCACCGAACCCGGGCCCGCCACAACGGGCATCCCGCTGCCGTGCCTGGCCTACGAAAAGATGGAGATCGAGATCGAAGTGGTGGCCATGACGGATTGACGGGCGTCTTCTCCGGCGTAGCGCGCCCGTCTGCGATGTTCGTTCGACTGTGTCGAGAACCTCGGCGAGACGGCGGGCGACACCCGACTATTTCCCGCCTCTGGTCTGGTAATAGCCGAAGGCGCTCCAGCCGCCGTCGATAACCATGACCTCGCCGGTCATGAAACCGGCGTCCTCGCTGGCGACAAAGCGCACGGCTTTGGCAATGTCCGCATTCGAGCCAAGCCGCCGTTGGGGTGTGCGCTTGATTAAATCGATCGCGGTCAGCTTGCCGTCGGCCTCAAGGCCGTCGATCATGTCCGACTCGATATAACCCGGCGCGATACAGTTGACGCGAATGCCATACCTGGCCCACTCGATCGCCATGACCCTGGTCATGTGATCCACCGCGGCTTTCGAGGTACAGTAACCGAGCGTGGCCGGGAAGGCGTTGCGGCCTAAAATCGAGCCGATATTGATAATGCAGCCGCCGCCGTGCTGCGTCATTTGACGCGCCGCTGCTTGAGAACACAGGAAAATGGACTTCACATTGATGTCCATATGCTGGTCCCAGTTCTCTTCGGTCATTTCCAGCGTCAACTGCGGACGGGTGATGCCGGCATTATTGACCAGAATATCGACTGGTCCGAGTTGTTCCTCGATCGCGGCAAACAAGCGTGTGACCTCGTCCGCCCGCTCGACATGACAGCCAAACGCGCTCGCCTCTCCGCCCTGACGCTTGATCTCGGCAACCGTCTCTGCCGCGTTTTCGGCCTGCGTCGCCACGCAGGCCAGCCGTGCGCCGGCTTCTGCCAACTCAACCGCAATGGGTTTTCCCAGGCCGCGGCTGGCGCCGGTCACGACGGTGACTTTTCCCGTAAAAATACCCATGCCCTATTGCCCGCGTGGATGTTCGGCATTGTACTCGCGAATGGCTTTCAAAATCGCTCCACCCGCCTTGTTCATCAGCTCCTTCTTGTTTGCTGATACCCGCTCTGCCGAGGTCTCCAGCCGCCGCAGTAATCCCTGCGTGTGGGGCATCACGTGCCGCGCCAGGAGGTCATAGCTCTTGCGGGCCAGGTCCAGCGGCGTCCAGTCGTGGACAAAGCACAACAGCGTACCAAAACCGCCCGAGAGTTCCTGGAGGTGGGCGATTTTTTCAAGCGCGTCTTCAGGCGTTCCGAAAATACCCCCGCCATGTTCATCCAGGCTCCGCGCCGCTCGATAGCCATCTTCAAACGGCTTGCGTTTTGGCGTGCCGAGGGTGCCGACAATATACTCGTTCTGCCAGCGCTGCAGCCCGTCAGCCACCTCGCGGTAGGCCTGTTCCTTTGAGGAAGACAAATGAAAGGGCATCACAATGCGCCAGTCCGCCCGGTCGAGACGCTGGCCGTGCTCATGGGCGGAGGTTTCGCCCCAGCCCCACTGTGTTGGCAGCGCGGTCAGTCCCTCTTCCAAATACGACGCAATTGACAGCACGCCGACGCCATACTTACCCGCGGCTTTCATGCCAGCCGGGGAGATCGATGAGGCAACGGCGACGGGAATCTCATCCTGGAGCGGTCGCAATTGTAAGGCCGCTTCGTTCAGCGTGAACCAATCGCTTTCTACCGTAATCGGCTCGTCATCGTTCAGCAGACGCAGGACAACACCTAGCCCCTCATCCATGCGGTCGCGTTGCGTGCTTGGGTCTATACCCAGCATCACCGCGTCAGACGGCAAGGCACCCGGGCCCACGCCGAGGATGGCCCGGCCGCGACTCAGGTGGTCGAGGTGGACGATACGCTGGGCGATATTAAAGGGATGGTGGTACGGCACGGAAATCACACCGGTCCCCAGCCGGATGCGCTGCGTCCGTTCCGCGGCCGCGACCAGAAACATTTCCGGCGAGCCGATTGTTTCCCAGCCGGCCGAGTGATGTTCACCGACCCAGAACTCATCGAACTGGAGTTCGTCCAGAAAGGTGGCTAATTCGAGGTCGCGCTGAAACTGAAGGGTTGGATGTTCCCCCAGCGGATGATGGGGAGCAAGAAAAGCACCGAAGCGAAGGCGTTGACGCATAATGGCTCCATTCCTCAAAGCGTTGGGCTGAACTGTACCAAACCCGTTCCGTGGGAGCCAGGGACGGTCTCGGCAATAGCGGCGCCCTGCCTCACGCTAGGGCGCGTTCTCAGCCACGCAATGGCCGGAAGAAAGCACGGATGTCTTCGACCAGCCTGTCCGGTTCTTCCATGGCGGCAAAATGTCCACCTGAGGGCATTACGGTCCAACGCTGGAGATTGTAATAGCGCTCAGCCCAGCTGCGTGGCATCAGGGCCACTTCCTGGAGAAACACCGCACAGCCGGTTGGTGCTTCTACGACCGGAGAACGATCATGGGATGGCTGCCATATATTGTGGGCGGCTTCATAGTAATAGCGCGCAGAGGTCCCGAAACTGTTGGTGAGCCAGTAGAGCATCACGGTATTCAGGAGATCATCTTTACTAAAACGTGACTCGACGTCGCCCTGGCAGTCACTCCATGCAAATTTCCATAATTCGAGTGCCACTCTGGAAACATGAGAAATCGTGAAATATTTCATGGCGAAATTTCGTGATTTTGCCCCAAAATTTCATCAAAAATGGCCTAATATCACGGATTTGCACCACTTTTCATGGGGTATGAAATTTCATGGTCATGAAATCCCATTTCTCACGAAATTTCATGATTCCTCACGCCTAAACGGCCTTTAAGGGGGCATTTTTCACCCCTTAAGCAGCCTCTATTTTCTGGTTTTGGAACGGTGTTTGAGAGGATTTTAGGGGCCGGCTTGCCAGACCAGAACTGCTCCGAGCAGGACGCCCAAAAGGAAGACGCCGACGTGGGTGGCGACCAGGATTTGCATCAGTTTGTCCATATTTCATCCGGGGTGAAATTTCACGGGTTATGAAATATCAGCCCGCCCGCGTACAGCTCGGACAGGGGCAGAATGGGGGGCTGGTTGCATGGTTATGGAGCCAGGCGCGGCGGGTCGGCCAGGCGCTTTGCAGGGCCTTTTGCTGTGCCCGGGATTCGCGCATTTTGGCGGCCATGTACAGCTTGTCTCGCTCTCGTGGGGTGGTCTCAGTCGGCATTAACGAACCTCCTGACGTACAGGCAGAGGTCGAAATCCTGGGGCGAGAGGCGGCGGGCCTGGATGGCGAGGCTGAGCCAGTCGGGGTCGATCTTGAGGAAACGGAGCGGTTCGTCGGTGTTGTCGGGGTTGGGCGCTTCGGTGACTTCGGCTACGTCGATCAGGGTGCGGTAGGCCGGGTAGTATTGCTCGGGTAGCGGGAAGGGGCATTCTTCGCATGGGAAGGCGGCGTCGGGGTCCTCTGCGGCGGCGAGTTGGCAAGTGCTGCATTGGGGTATCGTGCCGTGGCCGGTGTTGAGCTGGAAGGCTTGCTGAAGGGCGGTCAGGACTTTTTTTTATCCTTCGCCTCCTGGGCCTCTTTGTCGGCGAAGACACCCGGATTGTTGGCGGTGGTACGTACCCAACTGTAGAAGTCGAGACTGGCCCGCATCAGTTCCAGGCAGGTCTCGGTGCTGTAGGGAACCGGATCGGTCGGATAGGAGGGCAGAACGACTATCGAAGGGAGGGCCTTCGGGTCGATTTCCCAGCCCCTCACAGCCGCTTTAGCCATCGTTTCGGCGTGGGTATGCCAGTACTGGATGGAGTCGCTGATATCGCCGTCCATGGCCTCTGCGGTCTCTCTTTCTAGCATGATCCGCTCATAGTCGTTGATGTGCCGGAGGTGACTCCGCTATATTACACTCTTGCCTATTCCCTATTGTTCCCCTATATAGCTGAAAAATAAAGACTTTTTTACATCTTCGGTCTTGCTCATTCCGCCGTATTCAGCTATATTCCTTGTAGTTTTAAGGGGAAGAATAGGGGGAATAATTGTCAAGGCAATCCTCATACCTTGGTGAATATCCCACAGAATGAACGGAGGAACGATCTATGTCGATGGGCACGCAGCTAAAGCAGGGCCGGAAGAAACAGGGCCGCCATCCTGAGCGCGTCCTGTCTGCCGGCTTTGTCCGTACCGTGACCAAGCCGGGGCGCTATCTGGACGGCCTGGGCCTCTCGCTGCTCGTGACGAAGACGGGCGGACGCTGCTGGATACAACGCCTCACCATTGCTGGCCGTGTGCGGGAGTTGGGGCTGGGGGGCTATCCGCTCACGTCCTTAGCGCAAGCGCGAGAAAAGGCACTGGAAAACAAGCGGCTGATACGCGAAGGCGGTGATCCGCTGGCGGAGAAGCACAAAGCCCCGATTCCCACCTTTGCCGAAGCGGCGGCCGCCGTGATCGATCTCCACCGTCCCGGCTGGCGCAATGCCAAGCACGCCGCCCAGTGGGAAGCCACGCTCAGTCAGTACGTTTTCCCGCGTCTAGGCGCTCAGGGCGTCCATACCATCACGACGGCGGATATTTTAGCCGTTTTGGCGCCAATTTGGCACGAAAAAGCGGAAACCGCACGGCGAGTACGGCAACGGATAGGGGCAGTCATGAAATGGGCGGTCGCGCACGGATTTCGCACGGATAATCCGGCAGGGGATATGCTCAGTCAGGCGTTGGGACGCCAAGCCGACGTAACTCAGCATATGCGAGCGCTCCCGCACCGGGAGGTCGCAACTGCCATCCACACTGTCCAGGATTCACAGGCCGGCATGAGCACGAAACTGGCCTGTGAGTTCTTGATTCTCACCGCCGCCCGTTCGGGGGAGGTGCGGCTGGCGACCTGGGAGGAGATGAACCTAGAAGACAAGGTGTGGACGGTGCCAGCGGAGCGAATGAAGGCGAAGCGTGCACACCGGGTGCCGTTGTCAGAACGCGCGGCGGCTATCTTACGGGAGGCGCAGGTGTTGGCGGACGAGAGTGGCTTGGTATTTCCCTCCACCACGGGTAAGCCGCTGAGCAATATGACGCTCTCGAAGCTCCTCAAAGACCTGAAGATTCCGGCGGTGCCGCATGGCTTCCGTTCCAGCTTTCGAGATTGGGGGCAGGAGTGTACGAACGCGCCTCGGGCGGTGATGGAGGCGGCCTTGGCCCACACTATCCCGGATAAGACGGAGGCAGCGTATGCCCGCTCGGACTTGTTCGAGCGTCGGCGCACGCTTATGGAGCAGTGGGCGGCGTATTTGAGTCAGGCAAGCAATAAGGTCGTGCCGCTGGTGCGACGGGGGTAAGGCGGCCAATCTAGCCCCTCCAGGGCGCTCGGATTCGTAGAGATCGCTTTCCGGTTTCAATCCTTACCAGTCCATTAAGAATTGCCGCGAGGTCGGAGGCTCTTTGCTAAACAGATCGTCCTAGTGATTATCTGGACTGTGATTTACCCCATCTTGCTCTTACCGCTCTCTCTTCGTAATTGGTAAAGAATGCCTCGTATAGAATACGATTGGAAGCGGTTCTGGTCTCCAAGAGGAGAGTCTATCAACCTTTCTTATGATGGGTACTTACCAAATCCCGATGACAAATGGGATCGGCATTACAACTCCAATATTGTTCCCTTTGAGGCCATATCAGAGACTTCGTGTCTAGCTCTTCTTGGGGAGCCTGGCATTGGGAAAAGCTACACTCTGGAATCCGTACAAAAGGCCATGGAAGCCCAAGTTGCGGAGGACGACACTAAGGTGTTGAACCTGAACCTCCGCTCCTATGGCAGCGAGGACAGGCTCGTTCGAGCCCTCTTTGAAAATGGAACCTTCGGAGATTGGCAGAATGGCGATTATCGGCTGTATATTTTTCTTGACAGCCTTGATGAATGCCTCTTACGAATCGATACTGTCGCAACGCTTCTCGTTGACGAACTCAAAAGATTTCCCGTCAATCGCCTGTCTCTCCGTATTGCCTGCCGGACTGCAGATTGGCCAAACAATCTTGAAGAAGGACTGAAGGAACTATGGGGAGAGGAGGCTTTCCGAGCATACGAGCTAGCTCCCCTCCGAAAGCAAGATGTTATCGAGGCTGCGCAAGTAAATAGCTTAGACTCAGAAGCCTTCATGGAAGCGGTTTCCGCTGCAGCCGCCGTTCCTTTTGCGATAAAACCCGTCTCCTTAGAATTTCTTATCAATACATACGGTCGCCGTAAGCAGCTTCCTTCTTCTCAAGCAGAACTATACCTCGAAGGCTGCCGTCTCCTCTGTGAAGATACGAACGAAGATCGTCATGCTGCTCGCCTGACCGGCGATCTCTCTACCGACCAGCGGTTTAGAGTTGCAGCACGCATAGCGGCAGTAACTCTCCTCTCCAACCGGGACGCAATCTGGAAAGGACTCGATCTCGGCGAAGTACCGGATGAAGATATAGTCCTGAAGAAACTGGCCGGTGGAACCGAACAAGCTAATAAGGACGAATTTCCAGTAACTGAAGCATCCATTCAGGAAGTCTTGAACACCGGTCTTTTCTCCGCACGTGGTCCGCAGCGTATGGGCTGGGCGCATCAGACCTATGCGGAATATCTTGCCGCGCATTATCTCTCCGACAAGATGACGAATGACCAAATCATGAGTTTATTGACTCATCCTGATGACCCTGAAGGACGGCTAGTTCCTCAACTGCGTTCAACTGCTGCTTGGCTAGTGAGCTTGGCACCCGGCCGTTTCTTCCAAAACTTCATGGAGGCCGACGCCGAGGTCTTGCTTTATTGTGATCTGTCTACAGTGGGTGAAGAGGATAAGAGAGCGCTCGTTGATACTCTCCTATCACTCCACGATGAGGAGAAGCTGCTTGATGACGATTGGGAATTGGATAAACAGTACGCAAAGCTGCATCATCCTAATCTGGCCGATCAACTCAGGCCCTATATTTGTGACCCAACCAAAGGATTCCTTGTTCGGAGAGTCGCGATCAACATTGCCAAAGCGTGTAAGCTACGAGCCCTCCAAGATGATTTGCTTGAGGTCGCGCTTGACGATTCTCAGCTCATAGCGACCCGCGCTGAGGCAGCCTGCGCAGTTGTCCGCGTCGGGGATAAACCTGTACGAGCGAAGCTAAAACCTCTGGCCACTGACGGAGGAGATAACGATCCGCGAGATGAATTGAAAGGTTACGCTCTTAAGGCCATATGGCCGAATCTCATAACGGCAAAGGAATTGTTCTCCGTTCTTACTCCACCGAAAGCTGAGAACTTTATTGGAGCGTATTCTAGTTTTCTTACCAATGATTTAGTCCCTTCTCTCCAAGAGGCTGACTTGCCTATCGCTCTCCAATGGGCGGGCAAAGAGGAAAGTCTCTACCGGGATGCTGATCTAAAGGGGGAGAGTCTACGGCGGGATATTTACCTGCATGAAAGAGTTATCGATGCCATCATACTTAAGGCGTGGAATAATCTCGATCAGCCAGGAATAAGCAAAGGTTTTGCTAAAATCGCCCTACTGAGACTAGAGCAACATAGAGACATACTAGACAAGATAAGCAACCCGGACCACGCAGATATTCTCGCGAGTAATGAGGAGAGACGCAGAAAAGTTCTCCAAGTTATCCCTTCTCTCATCGCAGACTCACCAGACTATCCAGTGTTTGGGATAGCGTCCTCTATGGCGCGTCAAAAAATGATCTTGAAGAAAGACGTTCCATGGATGATTGAGCGTCTCAGGGAGACGATCTCCGAAAAAGAGCAAACTATCTGGGCAGATTTTGTAGGGATGATATTTGACGGGGAAGATGCTGAACAGGTGGATTTAATTCTGACGACTTGTCAGCATAACACAGTACTTTCAAAGGCATGTCGCTGGCTTCTCAGAACATGGAACCTCTCTTCCGACGACACTCAAAAAGAGAGAGAACGATACCGAAAGAGGAACAGAAGGGAGGAATCTCACCATAGTCATCCCTTGTTTGTTCTCCCACCTGCGGAGCGGATTAAAACACTTGTGAAAGCCTGTGAAGAAGGCAACCTTGACAATTGGTGGCAACTGAATCGAGTAATGACCCTTGAGTCTACCAGTACTCGTTATGAAAACGAGCTCGAATCAGACTTGACATCTCTTCCCGGCTGGAGGGATGCGGATCGGACTCTAAAAGCACGACTGGTGGCAGTGGCGAAGCGGTACATTCAGGAGAGGGACGCAAAGCAAGAAGAATGGCTTGGCACTAACATTAGCTACTCCCCAGCACTCTCAGGATATCGAGCCTTCCGGCTCTTGTTACAGGAGGAAGAAGATTTTGTAGCTCGTCTAGATCAGTCCGTATGGAAAAAGTGGGCAGCCATTATGATCGGCTATCCTCTTTTGAACGCTGCAAGGACAGAAGAACCCCATAATACTCTTCTTCGTCTAGCGTACGCTGCTGCACCAGAAGAAATCATTGAAAGCCTGATGACCTTAATCGATCAAGAGAATCGCGAGCTCCAGTCTGTTTGGATTGTTGAGAGAATGCAGCACTGTTGGGATGAACGTCTGGCAAATGCGTTATTGTCCAAGGTTAAGGATACTCAATTGAAACCTGGAAGCATGCAAAGGTTGCTGGACGAATTGATTCTTCACGGCGTCCAGGAAGCGCGAAATTTTGTAGAAGAGTTGATCCAGTCACGACATAGTCACGATCAAGAACAACAAGCGAAGGCGGTCCGGGCCGCCGTATCTCTTTTTCTACATTCTGAAGATGTAGGTTGGCCCATTATCTGGCCGTTAATCGAAAAGGAGCCTAGCTTCGGGGAGAAGATATTCGAGGACATTGTACGGGATAGACCTCATTCTCTAGGTCAGAATTTAACAGAAGATCAATGGGCAGATGTATACATATGGCTCTCTTGCCAATATCCACATGCAGAAGACCCGCAGGAAGAAGGAGGACATTTAGTCACGCCTCGGGAGAGCATTGGGAATTGGCGAAATTCAATCCTAAACTTTCTTCAGGAGTTGGGGACAGTTGATGCTTGCAGGGCAATCCAGAAAATTTATGAAACTTTACCTGGATTAGACTTTATTAAATGGGTGCTGATTAAGGCCCGAGAGAAGACGCGAGCAAAAACATGGATTCCCCCTCAGCCGGAAGAAATCCTTCAACTCTCCAGGGACCGAAAATCCTGCTTGGTACAGAATGGAAGCCAGCTTCTTGCCGTCCTCATCGAATCTTTGAAACGAGCAGAAGAGAAGCTCCAAGGCGAAACACCCGAAGCCAAGTTTTTATGGGATAAGGGCAAAGATGCCTACAGCCCCAAAGACGAGAATTCGTTTTCTGACTGGATAAAGGTTCATCTTGAGAACGACCTGAAGATGCGAGGCATTATCGCAAATCGAGAAGTCGAAATCCGCCGAGGAGAAGGAACGGGACAAGGAGAACGAACGGACATCCATGTAAACGCCATAATTCAGGAACATCCAGAGAAGAATCTCTATGAGAAGATCACCGCCATCATCGAAGTAAAAGGCTGCTGGAACCAAGAACTCAAGGATTCCATGCAAACGCAACTCGCCGAGCGTTATCTAAAGGACAATCAATGCGATCATGGCTTATACCTTGTTGGCTGGTTCCCTTGTGAGCAGTGGGACGAAAAGGATTGGAGAAAATCACAAACTCCGAAGATGACGCTCGAACAGGCCCGTGAAAAGTTCGCTTGCCAAGCCCGAGAACTTTCACGAAATGGGAAGACGATTGAGTCTTTTGTAATGAATACTGCCCTCCGATAATCCTATTCTTCCTTCGCACACGGCCGAACTACCAAAAATTACGGCTTCAGGCAGACCTCGACATTGAAGATAGGAAGGGGAACCATGTTACCAGTCAAGCAGGTTTTGGACCGAGAGTAATATGGCCCCTGGTATACCTGCCCCCTGACCGGACTTGCTAGCCTCTGCTAATGCAACTGCCAACTCAGAGTCGTCTTTGTACTCGTTCTGAAGGTATTGATCACCATGAGGAGGCCCCCTCAAGTCCCACCCCTGGGAGGCCAGTAATAGGTTACTGCCCGTCCGCTGATGTGGTGCAGATTCCTGTAACGAAACGAAGGATTCCCCCTCAGCCCCGAAAGAAGCCGGCACTCAAAGCGAGAGCGGGGCTTCTTTTATCGACCACCGGCCCTCTCCCTGCGGCACCAGCCCTACTCATCGCCCCGCACTGCGCGAAGCGTCGCACGGCCCTCGCCTGTAATGCGCAAGTGGGAGAACGCGCGGCCCTCGAACGCCCGCACGAAATTCGCGTGGACCAGCCCCTTCCGGTGGAGGGATTCTACATAGTCGTAACATTCCTGCGCGGTTAGATTAACGGCCCGCTTTTTGAGGAGGTTATGGAGTTGCGGCTCGATGAGAGATTCTTTTTCGTGCTCCAGCGCCGAGAGAATATCGGCTTCGGGGGCACTGATTGGCATAGTTGCTGCTCCTTTCTGAGGATGAGTCCTAGTACGGGATACCGGGTGCCCCGCCTTGGCAACGGGGACATTTCCGCTGAAAGATGTCGGAGCCGTTCGCGCCGTAATGGTGTCCACATTTCAGGCATTCCAACTCATACGCCTTTTGCAGATGGTCGTTGCCGCTAACCCCTCTGGTCCCGAGATTCTTCTGCCGGTTCCGATTCACGTAGCTAGGCGCGGTTGTGTTCTTGCTCATTCCTCCTTCCTTCTTAGCGACCAAAGGTGTCCAAGATGGCCGCGTGATTGGCGAGCACTTCCTCCCGACTAAGCCCAAAACTCGGCGAGAAGAAGGCCACCTCATCGACGATGCCCTCGTAGCGAGAGAGGGCGTGGCGACATTCCTGTGGTGTCCCGGCCAGGGAGAGGAGGTCCACCGTTTCCTCGCTGACCCTGGCAACCGCCCCTGCGGTGTCGTTCCGCGCCCACGCCTCACGAATGCGCGTTTTTTCCTCCGCGAGCTCGTGCTGGTCCGACACAATATCGTAGGGGAAGGTCGTGTACAGGGCGATCTGTTGCTTTGCTCTGTGTCTGGCTTTCTCGCGATCGGGATCAACGGAAC